>Ga0209148_1000082_pt1 | contig 270302 bp, 234 predicted proteins | sample AraplaCol_mMF_r2_2_FD_184288 | JGI IMG/M metagenome (GOLD analysis project Ga0209148, IMG submission 184288) | Arabidopsis root microbial communities from North Carolina, USA - plate scrape CL_Col_mMF_r2 (SPAdes) (version 2) | ecosystem: Host-associated > Plants > Roots > Endosphere | place...
GTGGGCTGGCTGCCGTCGACGACCAAGCCCGGCACGAACAGCGAGATCTTGCTGAGATCGGTGGCGGCCTGTGTCTCGATTTGTTTGGCAGTCAATATCTGCAGCGGAATCGGCACCTGTTCCATCACCTGGCTGCGGCTTTGCGCGGTCACGGTGATGTTGCCCAGTTGCTTGGCTTGGCTGGCGTCGGGCTTGTTCTGCATGTCGGCGTTGTTTTGCGCAGGCGTATCGTCGAAAGCGAAAACCGGTGCGCACATCAACAGGGCGACACCACCGCACAGCAGATGGCGTACGTAAGCGGGCAATGCTCGTTGGCGTATCGTCATTATTTTTTCCCCTCAAAAAATCTTGCTTGTGGTGCCCCTCTCTTCTTCGGGGAGCTAGTGCAACACCATGCAATCCCCTGATTGCGCCGCAATCCATGCCTTGATCAGCGCAACACCTTCGCGATGCATGGTGCTTCGCCCAAGCTCCGGCATCATCGTGCCGGTTTCGGTGGAGCTGAGCCGGTAAGGCAAGATCGAATCGTCGGGATGGCCCGGCACAATGTCGAACAAGTGATCGCCTGTGCCTTGCCCCGCCGCGGTCGGCGGCTTGCAGATGCCGATATGGCGATCCTCGGGCGTGGCGATATCCAACGTCAGCCCGGTGGTATTCGCCGCACCCTTCGGGTTGTGGCAATGGCCGCAATTGATATCCAGATAAGCGCGTGCGCGTGCATCGAGCGACGCATGCGTGTCCATCCAGTTCGCGTTGCGCGGTGCGTCGGCGGGTGAGGGCGCGCCAGCGAGATAACCCACGCGTATCAGATGTGCGAGTTCGTTTTCATCGCCATCGGCGTAGCGATAATCCCGATTGAGGTGGCGCGCTTTCGGGCCAATGGGTTGAATGGTGCGAGTCGTCCAATCGCGTGCATGACAGCTTGCGCATTGGCTTTGATCAGGCACCACGTAATTGAAATTTTCGCGCTCGCCGCTGTCGCTTACCAGCGTCAACGCTTGTACATCGCCGGTGCGGGCGAGCATGGCGTCAGTCTGTCCTGCGTTCCACACGTAAGGAATCGCCAGCCAGCCATCTTTGCGCCGTATCAACAGGCGCGTTTCGATGAGATGTGCTTCGGCGAGATTTAATCCTTGCCCTGGTGCAATGAAATCACGACTGGTGTCGTAGGTGCGCGCGACGTCGGTGGCGTTACGTGCTCCATTTTTGGGAATGGGATAGAAGAACGTCTTGCTGATGATGGTTCCTACCGGAAAATCGAACGTATCCGTGGGGCTGTACTTAGCTGACACGCCTTTGGGCATCCAGATGGTACGCAGCTTATGCGCGTAGTCCGTGAATAGCGGCGTGTTGAGTTCGTAAGGAACCACGCCCTCGTTCAACTGCAGCACGCCATCGCGTGCTTCCACGACATGCCAATCGCTCAGTTTCGCTGGATAGCCATCGTCATGAAATGCAACCGGCTCCATGCCGTGGTGGCAAGCCGCCAGGCATAACAGCGCGAACAGCAACAGTCCGCGCCTCCACATCTTCTTCTGCATCGGCAACGCTCTCAGACTTTCGGTTCCGGATTCAGCGCAACGGGCGGCAACTTGGGCAACGTGCACTGGAACGGCTTGGTATCGGTGCTAGGACTCTTGTAATCGTGCGGGCCGTCTACGTTGAGCACGCCGTTGGCATCCTGGATGCAGATGCGATCGTTTGGCGGCGGCAAGCCATCCGGCTGATGCTTCGTATCGGCATAACCATCCCACACCACGTCGGGAAAGCTGCCGTTGATGCCATACATCGCGGTCTTCAGCGTTTTCAGCTTGAGGCCGTCCGGTGAATCGCCGCCGCCCTTGAAGCGGTTGCCGTAGACGTAGATGCCTTTGGGGTATGGGTTGTAATCGGCTGCTACGCCACGCGTGTTGTAGTAGTTGGTGGAGAAGTAGCTGGAGATGATCACGTTCGCCGTTTGGTTGTCGGCGATGTCGTTATCGAAGATCTCCACTTTGTCGTTGGAATTCACCACTACGCCCGAACCGGCCGGCACGCTTGCAACCGCCGCGCCCTTCTTGGCGAAGTTGCCGGTGTTGTTGGCGAACACTTTGTTGTGGAACACGCGCGTGGCGCGGCCGGCCTGCGACAGGTTCGGCATGTTGAAAACGAGAATGCCGCCGGTGTTCTTCGTGGTGATGTTGTCGTACACGTCGGCATTTACCGAATTCTCGATCTCGATGCCGGCGACGTTCTGCTCGGCGCGATTGCGCCGCACGACGATGGTGTTCGATTGGCCCACATAGATGCCCGCATCGGAAGCGCCGATCACCACGGAATCTTCTATCAGCACATTCTGTGTCTTCACCGGATACAGGCCATAGGCGCCATTGGTGCTCTTGGGGCCGCCGGTCCATTCGATGCGCACGCCATGAATGGTGATGTTCTTGCCCTGATTGATCTTCAGCGCATCGCCCATCGTGTCTTCGATGGCGAGGTTTTCGACGGTGAAATCATCGGCATTCACCAGCAATCCTTCGGGGCCGACGATCTGTCCCTTGAACGACAGCACAGTCTTGTCCATGCCTGCGCCGCGGATCGTGACGCCGCTGGTGCGCAGGCTCAAACCGCGTTTGAGCGAGTAGTGGCCGGCGGGAATGTCGATCACGCTGCCGGGCTTGGCGTCCAAAAGTTGCTGCTGCAGCTTGCTTTCGAATGAGGCGTCGCTCGGGTTCTGTGCGGCGTTTTCCTGGTGGTTGCATGCCGCCAGCAAAGGTAGGGCAGCGATCAAAAGGTAGATCTTGCGCATGACGAACATGTCTCCCCGCGCGCCATACCGGCACGTATGCCTGCACTGTCCTGCAAGCCATGCCAAGAAGGGAGGGCAAAAAGGACGAAGATGGGGGGCAAAGCGGCCAGCGTGAAGGCGTGGCAGCACCGGGGCGCCGCGCTTTTGATGTGATTGGACGGTACGATTTACTACCTGACACTTGAGGGAAATTTGAAACTGTCTTGTCGAGATGTCGCTACCAAGAAGAGTTGCGCAGTTTTATCTTGAGCACCTGTCAACGTATCGCGAAGAGAGGCGGTCATGCGTTCTCGTTGGGTCGGACGTTTGTTTGGTCATGTTGAGGGCGGCGGGTCAGGGTCGGGCAAGTCCCGGGCGAATGCACGGCCGGGTGCAAGGGCTTCGACCAGAGGTTCGCGAATTTCACCGATTGGGGTGGATCTCATCCGGTCAGCGCGGATTTGTCTTGGTATCGGCGATGGCACTGTCCGTCGGCAGTAGCCGTTCGATGACGGCGAGGCGATGAGGGTATCGAACGGCAACTGTTGGTAGTCTGCGCGCGCGGCGTTTGTGCCGTGCGTTCCAGCGTTCAACAGCGGAGAACCGTGGTATGCGGCGAACCTCAGCGTTAGCACTGCTGCTTCTTGGATCGCTTTGTTGCCATGCGCAGACGTTGAAGCTGTGGCCCGGCGTCGCGCCGGGTTCGGAAACCTGGAAGCAGAAAGAACAGATCGAAACCAATACGCCGATCGGGAGCGTGGCGATCAACATCGTGACGCCAACGATAACGGCGTATCTCCCTGCGCGTGCCAAGGCCACTGGAACCGGCGTCATCATTGCTCCCGGCGGCGCATTCGTGGCTTTGGCCATCGATATCGAAGGCAATGATGTAGCGCGTTGGCTGCAGAGCAAAGGCATTGCGGCGTTCGTGCTCAAGTACCGCACTATTGAAAAGCGGGGAGAAGGTATTCCGCGCGACTTGAACATGGACGAGGCCGGCAAGTACGGCATGGCCGATGGCATTCAAGCGACCAAAGTGGTTCGTCAGCACGCCGCTGAGTGGGGTGTTGCGCCTGACCGAATTGGTTTTCTGGGTTTTTCTGCGGGAGGCATGGTGGCTTCCGCAACGCTGCTGCAGCAAGACGCTTCTGCGCGTCCGAATTTCGTCGCGCTTATCTATGGCGCGCCGTTCGGTGTGATGCCATCTATTCCGTCAAGGTTGCCGCCTGTATTCATGGCGTGGGCTCAGGACGATCCGATGGTCCTTGATGACATCACCCGCTTCTACGCTGCATTGAAAGCTGCCGGCTACAAGCCGGAAGCTCACATTTTCAGTGCCGGCGGCCACGGCTTTGGCATGCGAAAGCAAGGAGCCAGCAGCGACCATTGGATCGACGATTTCTATAACTGGCTGCAGATGAAGGGTTACACCAAGCATTCGCCGTAGCACTGTCGATAGCCCCCTCCCCTGCTTGCAGGGGAGGGTTGGATGAGGTGAGTACCTGCTCCAGACTTTCCAACAAGAAAGTTCAGCGCGCCCCACCGCCTGCATACAAGCGCTCACCTGACAACCAATACGAATCGTCAGAAGCCAGGAACACAGCAATCGAAGCGATATCGCTCGGTTGGCCGATGCGCCCCAGCGGCGTAGCTGCTACTGCGTACTTTTCAAAATCACCGCCGATGGCACCGACGGCATGTGTGCCTTCTGTCTCCACCATGCCGGGATTCAGTGCATTCACACGAATCTTGCGCGGCCCCAATTCCTTCGACAGTACGCCGGTAATCGCATCCACCGCACCTTTGGTAGCGGTATAAACCACCGTGTTTTCCGGCACGATGCGCGAAACTAGTGAGCCTACATTAATAATGCTGGCGCCTTCGCCGAGGTGCTTCACTGCAGCCTGAGTGGTCAGCAATAACCCACGCACGTTCACGTTGAACTGCTTGTCGTAGTGCTCTTCCGTCACCGCCTCGATGGGCGCGAATTCGTAGACGCCCGAGTTGTTGACGAGCACGTCGAGCTTTCCGTAATGCTTGATGGCGGCGTCGACGATACTTTGCGCATCGGCCGCTTTGGAAACATCGCCTTGCACGGCCACGGCCTTGCCGCCTGCTTTCACAATATCGTTGACCACGGCGTCCGCACCCGCCTTGCTGGAGGCGTAATTCACGACAACGGACGCGCCTTCCGAGCCGAGTGCCTTGGCGATGGCGGCGCCGATACCCTTGGATGCGCCGGTAACAACGGCAACTTTACCTTTGAGCTTGCTCATGGATAGCTTCCTGATAGTGGTTGATGAAGGAGTTCTGAATTCCTGTAGTTCGTAACTTATGAACTATAGAACTAGAAATCAAGTGCCTGATAAAATGCGCACCATGAGGCCGCTGATTCACCCATCCATCGAAGACATCACCGTCGAGGGCATCCTCCATGCCCTGTCCGACCCTGTGCGCGCGGCCATCTACGCGGAGCTGGCCGTCTGCAGCGGAGCGACTTGCTCCAACTTTCTGAAAATCAGCGATCGCGATATTCCCAAGTCCACGCTTTCCCAACATTTTCGTGCGTTGCGCGAAGCGGGGTTGATCCGCAGCGAACGGCAAGGTGTGGAAATGCGCAACAGTACGCGCTGCGAAGAGATTGATCGGCGATTTCCCGGCTTGGTCATGGCCATCATGAAGGCGCATCAGAGCCAGGCGGCTCAGCGCACCCGCGGAGAGAGGCGAAAGCGCTCTATGGGAAAGGCGACCGGTTGAGGGATATTCACAGGCTAGCACCTCATTATCGGTGCTAGGGATGCTCTGATCTATTCCACGCACCCGGCATGACGTCCAGAAGGCCCGCAGCCTGCGCCGCGTGGCTTGAACAGACGGCCAGTCTGCCTTCGCCACTGGGGCGCAGCGATACGCGCATACAGTGCGGTGACGGGTACGTGGAATAGATCAGAGCATCCCTAGCCATGGACTGCTTTTTTGCTATCCAGCGACGATCGCATGCCAGCGTTGCATGCGGCGCTCATGGGCCCACATGGGCTGAACGCGTTCGAGGCAAGGTGCGTAATACGGGCGTTTGATCTGCGCCTGCTCGAAATGCCCGCGACGGGTCCACGCTTCGATCAGCACAATTGACGCCGGCTGTTCCATGTTCTGAAGCACGTCAAAGCGCAAGCATTCGGGCTCGCATTCGATCAAACGGCGTAGCGCGGACAATTCGCACATGAAGTCGGCGGCGCACTCGGGCTTGACCGTAATTTGCACAGTAAGAACGTACATGGCCGTCGCGGATTCACAAAGCGTCAGTCAGGCCGCCATCGGTAAGCAATGTGCGTCCGGTGATCCAGCGAGAGTCGTCCGAAGCGAGAAAGGCCACGATATCGGCAATATCGGCGGGGTCGCCGATACGTCCGCCGGGCGTGCTGGCGATCACATGCTGGCGGCGTGCTTCGGGTGTGGCAGCCGTCATGTCGGTGGTGACCATGGACGGAGCGACGGCATTGACGGTGATGCCGCGTGAACCTAGTTCTTTGGCGAATGCGTGGGTGAGCACCGAAACTGCCGCCTTGCTCGCGGCGTAGATGCTGGTGCCTGGACGTGGTGAGTAGATCAGATTAGTGGAAACATTGACGATGCGACCGCCCGCAGCCGGAAAATGCGGCACGGCTGCCTGCGTCATGTTCAGAACGCTACCCATGTTTGCGTCGAACACGCGTTGCACCAACGCTGCATCGATGCCGCCGAACGGGCTGGCTTCGAACACCCCGGCATTGTTTACCAGAATGTTGATTTGGCCGAAGCGCAGCGCGATGGCTGTAATGACTGAATCAACGGCAGGGCGATCTGTTACATCAGCGCTCAAGGCAGGTTGCGTCGAGCCAACTGCGGGGGCATCCCCGTCCAACGCTTGAATGCGCGACGAAATTCACGCGGATCGCTGAAGCCGAGTTCGAGACCGATCTCCGCGACACTCAGTTGACCTGCATGCAGCAGTTCCAATGCGCGTTCCGCACGAACACGGTCGTGGATCTCGCGAAAGATGCGTCCGCTCTCTGCAAGCTTCCGCCGCAATGAGCGTTCGCTGAGATGAAGCGTGCGGGCGACTTCGGTGAGCCTGGGGTGTTCGCGCAAACGGCTGCGCAGCAAGCGTTCGACGGAGCCGACGATTTCATCGGAGCGACTATTGCCGCGCAGCTGCTGATGGCATAGCGCCAAGGCTTGCCGCGAGGTGAGCGGGTTGTAACCGGGCAGAGGGTATGTGAGCCAGTTGACGTCCACCACGATGCGGTTGTGTTGCGCGCCGAAGCGCACGTCGCATTGGAAGGTGGAGATGTACTCCGCGGCGTATGCGGGCGGCGGATAGGTGAACTCCATGCGCAGCGGTGCGAGTTTGGAACCGACCAGTGCGCGTGCCATAGACAGGCAGCTGGAAAACAGTTCCTCGCACAGGAACGGCAGCAACTCGATTTCGCCGAAGCGCGGCCATGCCTGCACGGCAACACTTTGTCCATCCACAATGGAAAAATCCACATCCAACAGGCTGCCGCAAATCCGGTGGTTTTCGATGCCCACGTTCATGGCTTCGCCAAAATTGCGCGAGGTCATCATGGCCAAGCCAAGCAGGCCGAAACTGCCGATGGTCTCGTTGCGGCCGATCAACAGGCCGAGCGCAGGGTAACGCAGTGCTCGCAACGCACGGGTGAGCACCATGCGCGCCTGCCGATACGAAACGCGCACGCTTGGGTCGTTGATCTGTTGAAGCGTGATACCTAAGCCGGCGAACCATCCATCACTGGCGATGCCGTGGCGGGCGGCGAATTCGCTGAGATGGACCAGGATGTTGGGCGGAATAGTGGCATCTTGCGCGCGCGGGTCGGGTTCGATGGCAGGCGTTGCCATGCGCCATGTGTCGCGTAGTTCGGATACCACTTGTGACATGCCGGCCGTTTCCCCGTGCCAACCCCGATGGCGCAGGCGTCTGTTCTAGCATGGGCGAGGGCGGGGCGGTTAACGCGGCGCACAAGTCCGGCGGTTGGGCCGTTACTGTTGCGTGTATGGTCCGTGCAGCGGTTGTCTCTGATTGCGTGACACGGCGCTTTTCCACTGCTCGATCCAGCCGCCCAGATCGGCCAGGCGTTTGTCAGGTGTGTCCTGCATTGCCGTGCCAACGGCGGCGCCGGCCACATGACCGGATGGGTCGATCAGCATCAGGGTGGGAAAGATGCCGATGCCAAGCGTGTCGGTAAGCGCTTGCGCGTCATAGAGCACGTTCCACGTCGATCCGTGTTGCTTCACGAATTCGCGTGCGCTGGCGGCATCTTCGTAAGTGATGGCTACGAAATTCACATCGCCGTGTTCGCACGCATAGGCGTTGAGCGTTGGTACTTCGGCAATGCATGGCGCGCATTCCGCAAAGAAGAAACTCACCAACGTATAGCGCCCATGGAAATCACCCAGCCGCTGCATGCCACCTTGTAGCGATGGCAGTTCGAACGGAGGAAAAATATCGCCACGCCCAAAGGCGAAGCGACCAGGTTCGCCTGCATGCGCGCCGGGTGGGCGCAGGCGCAATACGGCCATGCCGGCCGGCGTGTCGCGGGTAATGCTGTAGTGACGACGGCCTTGGCTCAACTGTTGCGAAAAGGCGGCGTAGTCGAGCGGTTTGCCGGTGGCGTCGAGGTAACGCACCTGAGGTGCGGAACCAAGATGCAGACTTGTGACGAAGTGTTGTTCGTCCTGGCTTGCGGCGTGCGTCGCCGATGCGAAACAGATCAGCAAAAGCAGGGTGGATATAAGGCGCATGGTTGGCCTGAAGACCGAATGTTCGCGCGGAGCATCATTCCGCGCGAGGTTGACCCCTAACCCCAGCCCTCTCCCCGAAAGGGAGAGGGCGTAGAAGCGCGGTTACTCGCCGATCGTCAGCAGCGAAGCGTTGCCGCCTGCCGCCGTGGTGTTGATGGTGAGCGTACGCTCCGTGGCAAAGCGCAGCAGATAGTGCGGGCCACCTGCTTTCGGACCGGTGCCGGAAAGCGATTCGCCGCCGAACGGTTGTACGCCGACCACCGCGCCGATCTGATTGCGGTTGACGTAGCAGTTGCCGACGCGCGCATGGCTGCGGATGTATTCCACGGTGTCGTCGATGCGGCTGTGCACGCCCAACGTAAGGCCGTAACCCGTGCGATTGATCTGCTCGACCACCTGCGGCAGCTCACTGCCTTTCCAGCGGATCACATGCAACACCGGGCCGAAGATTTCGCGCTTGAGCACATCGAGCGATGCAATTTCGTAAGCGCGGGGGGCGAAGAACGTGCCATTCGACGTGGCGGTCGCGTCAAGCTTGGCTTCGGCGATCTTCTTCGCTTCCTTGTCCATGCGGGCGGCATGGTCGGTGAGGATCTTCAGTGCGTCATCGTCGATCACCGGGCCAACGTCTGTAGAAAGCTGACCTGGGTCGCCCACTTTCAATTCAGCCATGGCGCCCGCGAGCATGCCGACGACTTTGTCGGCGATGTCTTCTTGCACGAACAGTACGCGCGCGGCGGAGCAGCGTTGTCCGGCGGATTGGAAGGCCGAAGCGATGACGTCTTTGACGATTTGCTCAGGCAGGGCGGAAGAGTCGGCGATCATGGCGTTCTGACCGCCTGTTTCCGCAACCAGCGCGGCGATCTGGGCATTGCGTGCGGCGAGCGCGCGGTTGATCGCCCACGCGGTTTCGGTCGAGCCGGTGAAAGCGACGCCCGCGACGCGCGGATCTTTCGTGAGCGCGGCGCCGACGACCGCGCCATCGCCCGGCAGGTATTGAAGCACTTCGGCGGGCACGCCGGCTTCATGCAGCAGCTTCACGGCGACATAGCCGATCAGGCTGGTTTGTTCGGCGGGCTTGGCGATCACGCTGTTGCCGGCAGCGAGCGCAGCCGAAACCTGACCAAGGAAAATCGCCAGCGGGAAGTTCCACGGGCTGATACACACGAACACGCCGCGCCCATTGAGGAACAGCTGATTGTTCTCGCCAGTGGGGCCCGGAAGTTGTTCCGGATGGCCAAACAGACGCCGTGCCATCGCGGCGTAGTAGCGCAGGAAGTCGGCCGCTTCGCGAATTTCGGCGATCGAATCGGGCAGGCTCTTGCCGGCTTCGCGCACGCACAGCGCGATGAATTCGCCGCGGCGCGCCTCGAGTTGCTCGGCGGCGTGTTCCAGGATCGCCGCGCGGCTGGCAGCCGGCAGGCGATCCCAATCCGGCTGCGCTGCGACGGCATTGGCCAGCGCTTTGTCGACCAGTGCGGCATCGGCGCTCACATAGCTGCCCACCACCTGGCGGCGATCGGTGGGATTCGTTACCTGCACGGTGGGGCCTTTGCTTTCGCCGCCCGGCACCAGCGGAGTGGCTGCCCATGAGCCGGCTTTTGCGTTGACCGCCTCGGCGAGAGCTTTCAGTTCGTTGTCATTGGAGAAATTGACGCCCATGGAATTCTTCCTGGATACAAAATTGGAATGCTGCGCAGGCGCAGGATTCTCGCCGAAGAGGTTGACCGGCACGGGAATGCGCGGATGCGAAATGGAGCTGTAGCGGCGCACGGTCTCGCAGGGATCGGCCACCAGGTCGCGTACCGGCAGCGTTTCGTCGACCACGCGGTTGACGAAGCTGGTATTGGCGCCGTTTTCCAGCAGGCGACGTACCAGGTATGGCAGCAGATCTTCGTGCGTACCCACTGGCGCGTACACGCGGCACGGCACATTGAGGTTCTGCTTGCCGATCACTTCGGCATACAGATCCGTACCCATGCCGTGCAGGCGCTGGAATTCGAACGGACGTCCGCGCGAGATGTGATGCACGGCGGCAATGGTATGGGCGTTGTGCGTGGCGAACTGCGGATAGATCCATTCGCTGCCTGCATCGAACAGTTTGTGCGCGCACGCGAGGTAGGAAACGTCGGTGTTCGGCTTGCGCGTGTACAACGGATAGCCGGAGAGGCCCAGTTCCTGCGCGCGCTTGATTTCCGCATCCCAGTACGCGCCCTTCACCAGCCGCACATACCAGCGACGGCCGGAGGCGCGCGCCGTTTCGATCAGCCAGTCGATCACGAACGGTGTGCGCTTGGAGTACGCCTGCACCACGATCCCTAAGCCGTTCCAACCTTGTAGCGAAGGATGCGCGAACACGTCGCCGATGATGTCCAGCGACAGCTCCAGGCGATCGGCCTCTTCGGCGTCCACCGACAGCGCGATGCCTTGCTTCATCGCCAGCTGCGATAACTCGAGCAGCTTCGCAGTGAGATCGCGGCGCGCACGCTCGCGGTTCGCCACTTCATAGCGCGGATGCAACGCAGATAATTTTACGGAGATCGACGGCGCATCGGTGTGATTGTCGAACGGACCGCGCGAACCGATCGCGGCGATGGCCTTGCGATAGTCCTGCTGATATCGCTCGGCCGTTTCCGCGGTGAGCGCGGATTCGCCGAGCATGTCATAGGAGTAGCGGTACACCGCGTACTCTGGTTTCGCGCAGCGATCGAGCGCTTCGCCGATCGTCTGCCCCATCACGAATTGATGACCCATGATGCGCATCGCCTGGCGCACAGCCAGGCGGATGGCAGGCTCGCCTGCGCGACCGACCAGTCGACGTAGTGCACCGGTGAAATCGTGGCGAGTTTCCTCAGCCAGATTCACCAGCTTGCCGGTAAGCATCAGGCCCCAGGTGGAAGCGTTGACGAATAGCGACTCACTCTGGCCCAGATGCTTCTTCCAGTTCGCATCGCCCAGCTTGTCGCGGATCAGTTTGTCCGCCGTGGCTTTGTCCGGGATGCGCAACAGCGCTTCGGCCACGCACATCAGCAGCACGCCCTCCTCGCTGGAAAGATCGTACTGGCGCATGAAGGATTCGACCGCGCTCTGGTCCTTGGCGCGGGCGCGCACGCGCGTCACCAGGTCGGCAGCGAGGTCGATCACTCTTTCGCGTTCGACCGGCGGCAGGGTGGCCTGGGCGAGCAGGTCGTTCACCGCCTCGGTTTCGTCGCGCAGCCAATGGGCTGTGATGCGCGCGCGGGCCGGCTCGACGCTGGTCGGCAGTTCGGGGGTAAGAATCGGTTGGGTCACGATGGCGTGGCGCGTGGCTTGGGGGAATGGGGAACGGCAAATTGTAAGGGAAAGGCCGTGGTACGCCGCGCTGCGGCGCAGCGTGGTTGCTTTGTGCCGATTTCCATGCTCGTGCGGCGGGGCAAATTGTCGCGGGCCATCGCGACGCACATGCGTGATTCGTTGCGTGTGCCTGACTTCACGCAGCGAATCGCGTAGATGCGGCAAATACCCGGCTTGCAACGAGGCTGCAACACGCTGCACCTGTCCTTGCCCCCCATCACCGTGCGGCCCTATGATCGAGCACGTTCCAGGCACGCCGGACTTCCATGATCGTGCTTCGACCAGCCCTCGGCGGCCTGCCGTGCGTGATGTGGCTTCGGCCCAACCGCACACTCAGCCGGCGCGGTCTGCGTCATCTGATCCTGGTGCTGGCTGCGCTGGCGTTGATAACGGCAGGTCTGGGAGCGTGGCAGGGCGATGTGTTTGCCCCGCTATTCGCCCTGATCGAGGCTTCCGCCGTAGCCATCGCCTTGAGCGTGGCGTGGCGGGCCGGCGACCGTAGCGAGCGCATCACCCTCGACAGTTCGTCGCTGGAGGTGCAAACCTTGCCAGGTCGTCGTTGCACGCGCTTTCAGCCTTATTGGGTGCGCGTGCTGCTGGAATCAGGGGAGGGGCGTTACCGATTGTTGTTGTCGTCGCACGGACGCAAGCTGGAGGTCGGGGCTTTCCTCACCGATGAGGAACGTGCCGAGTTATTCCGGAAACTCAGGGCGTTGCTGGCGGATCTTTCAGCCCAACGCGGTGAGGGATGCTCTGATTGATTTTGCATAGGTGGCATGATGATCAGAAGGCTTGCAGGGTATGTTGCGTGGCGCCGGGAAGACTGGCTGTCTTGCCAAGCCGTGCGGCGCAGCCTGCAAGCCTTCTGGTCATCACCTTCGGCCGGCTCTGTCCGTCCGCATACCTTCGGCCCATCGTCTCGACAGACGGCCAGTCTGCCTTCGCCGATGGTCCTGTGGCCTGCGAACGGACAGAACCGGTGACACCTATGCAAAATCAATCAGAGCATCCCTAAGTCCAACAAAGGTGCAAACATGACAGTTGGCGGCATCGGGAAGCACGGCATCCGGTTCGGCGGTTCGAAGCATTTCAGGCAAGTCATCGGGACATTGGGAATTATTGCCCTGAGTTTGTTCGGCGACAGCGTTCTGGCCAATCCCAAGCCCGGGCAGTTGAACCTCACGCCCGGCGTGACGACGTATTCCGACATCCCCTACGTGCTCAATAACGTAGCGCTGGGTGTGTGCGTGGTGATCGGCATCCTGGTGTTCGGCGCGATGTTCATCGCCATGTTCCGCTTCCGCAAATCGCGCGGCGCGGTGGCGGAGAAGTGGTCGCACAATACCGCCGTCGAAATCGTCTGGACCACCATTCCCGTCATCATCCTGATCTCCCTGGCTTGGCTGGCGACCGATGGCTTGCGCAAGTTCTCCGATACCACCGGCGCGCAGATGACGGTGAAGGTCACCGGTTATCAATGGAAGTGGCGCTACGACTATGTCGATTATCTCGGCAAGCCGGTCAGCCACGTCGATTTCATGTCCAAGCTGGACGATCGCAGCAATGCCACGCGCCAGCTGAATTCCGGTCTCGATCCGTACGCGGTGAAGGTGGGCGACGACAACACCTATCTGCTCGACGTCGACCACCCGCTGGTGGTGCCGGTGGATACCAAGATCCGCTTTGTGATTACCGCCGAAGACGTGATCCATTCCTGGTTCGTGCCCGCGCTGGGCTGGAAGATGGATGCGATCCCGGGTGTGGTGAACGCCACGTGGACCAACATCAAGGAACCGGGCGTATATCGCGGCCAATGCGCCGAGCTGTGCGGTCAGGACCACGGCTTCATGCCGATCGTGGTGAAAGCAGTGTCGAAGGAAGATTTCGCCAAATGGCTGGCCGATCAGCAGAAGCCTGCCTCGCCTGTGCCTGCACCCGCCTCGACGGCGGCGGCACCCGCGCAAACGACGGCACAGCTTCCATCGAAGCCGAACACCCAGGGTTGATCTCACGGCTGCAGAAAAGCAGTTCACGACCAAGCATTCATTGAGGTAGAGGTTTGAAGGCCATGGCCCACGCAGCCACCCACGATGAGCATCACGACGAACATCACGAGCACCTGAATTTCTTTCAGCGCTGGGTGATGTCCACCAACCACAAGGACATCGGCACGCTGTATCTGGTTTTCTCGCTGCTGATGTTCTTCATCGGCGGCAGCTTCGCGATGATCATTCGCGCTGAGCTGTTCAAACCGGGCATGCAGCTGGTACAGCCGTACTTCTTCAACGAAATGACCACCATGCACGCGCTGGTGATGATTTTCGGTGCGGTCATGCCGGCCTTCGTAGGCTTGGGCAACTGGATGATCCCGCTGATGGTCGGCGCGCCGGACATGGCGCTGCCGCGTATGAACAATCTTTCGTTCTGGATCCTGCCGTTCGCTTTCGCGCTGCTCTTGTCCACCCTATTTCTGCCGGGCGGTGGTCCCGCCGGCGGCTGGACGATGTATCCGCCGCTGTCGCTGGAGAGCGAATCAACGGCCTATGTGGTATTCGCAATCCACTTGATGGGCATTAGCTCCATCATGGGCGCGATCAATATCATCGCCACCATTCTCAATATGCGCGCGCCGGGCATGGATCTGTTGAAGATGCCGGTGTTCGTATGGAGCTGGCTGATTACGGCGTTCCTGCTGATCGCGGTGATGCCGGTACTTGCGGGCGCGGTGACCATGCTGCTCACCGACAAGTATTTCGACACGCACTTCTTCGATGCGGCCGGCGGCGGTGACCCTGTGCTGTTCCAGCACGTGTTCTGGTTCTTCGGTCACCCCGAGGTGTACATCATGATCCTGCCGGCGTTCGGGATCATCTCGGAGATCATTCCCACTTTCGCGCGCAAGCCGATCTTCGGCTACAAGGCGATGGTGTTCGCAATTGCGTCGATTGCGTTCCTGTCGTTCATCGTGTGGGCGCACCACATGTTCGCGGTGGGTTTGCCGCTGGGTGCGGAAATCTTCTTCATGTACGCGACGATGCTGATCGCGGTGCCGACCGGTGTGAAAGTGTTCAACTGGGTCGGCACCATGTGGGGCGGTTCGATGACGTTCGAAACGCCGATGCTGTTCGCCGTGGCGTTCGTCATTCTCTTCACCATCGGCGGTTTCTCCGGCCTGATGCTGGCGCTGGTGCCGGCGGATTTCCAGTACCACGATACCTATTTCGTGGTGGCGCACTTCCACTACGTGCTGGTGACTGGTGCGATCTTCGCGATCATCGCGGCCACGTATTACTGGATCCCGAAATGGACCGGCAATATGTACAGTGAGTTCTGGGGCAAGGTGCACTTCTGGAACTCGGTGGTATGGGTGAACGTGTTGTTCTTCCCGCAGCACTTCCTCGGCCTTGCCGGCATGCCGCGCCGCATTCCGGACTACAACGTGGCCTTCGCCAACTTCAACATGATCAGCTCGATCGGCGGCTTCCTGTTCGGCGCCTCGCAGCTGATCTTCCTCGGCGTGGTCATTCATTGCGTGTGGTTCTCGAAGAAGAAAGCCACGGATCGCGTATGGGAAGGTGCGCGCGGGTTGGAGTGGACCTTGTCCTCGCCGCCGCCGCATCACAGCTTCACCATCGCGCCGGTGATCCACGACGAAGAGCTGGCGCACGGTCACGTTGAGGATTGATCGCATGAAGCTGGATCGTCGATCACTCGAAACAGAGCAGGAGCAGCGGCTGCGTCGCGCGCGGCGCACCGCGGTCATCGTAGGAGCGATTGCCTTTACGGTGTTCCTGTTCTCGATCGTGCAGATGTTCTGGCTTCAACATCATTCGCAAGCGCGGCCGCATGCCACTCTTGATTCACTCATGCAGTAGAACACCAGGAACGTTTCCGGGAACGACATCATGAGTCAGCAGCACGACATTTATTACGTACCGAGCAAGAGCCAGTGGCCGATCGTGGCCGCGGTGGTCATGTTCCTCACTGTGTACGGTGCGGCGCACTGGCTCAATGCGGAACCCGGTGAAAGCGGTTTCGGCAGAACGCTGCTGATCATCGGCTTCGTCGGCATCCTCGGCATGTTCTTCGGCTGGTTCCGCTCGGTCATCCACGAGTCGATGGCGGGAAGCTACAACAGCCAAGTGGACCGCTCGTTCCGCATGGGCATGATGTGGTTCATCTTCTCCGAGGTGATGTTCTTCGCCGCGTTCTTCGGGGCGCTGTTCTACGTTCGCATGTTCTCGGTGCCGTGGCTGGGCGGCGCCGGCCATGGCGTGCTGACACATCAATATCTGTGGAGCGACTACGCAGCGTCCTGGGGCGCGGGCGGCGGCAACGGCCCGGGGCATGTCGGCGGCAACTTCCAGACGATTGCGCCGTGGGGCTTGCCGCTGCTGAATACGTTGATCCTGCTTAGCTCCAGCGTGACGGTGACCATCGCGCACCATGCGTTGAAGGCGGGTCATCGCGGCAAGGTGCTCGCCTTCCTCGGGTTTACTGTGCTGCTCGGCGCGACCTTCCTGTACTGCCAGGCGCACGAGTACATGGAAGCTTATAAGGACCTCAACCTCACGCTCGGCTCCGGCGTATACGGCTGCACGTTCTTCATGCTCACCGGCTTCCACGGCCTGCATGTGACGCTAGGCACCATCATGCTGGCCATCATCTGGCTGCGCGTGCTGGCCGGCCACTTCAGCAAAGACCATCACTTCGGCTTTGAAGCGGTGGCCTGGTACTGGCACTTTGTGGATGTGGTGTGGCTGGGGCTTTTCATGTTCGTGTACATTCTCTGAGCCCTGGTACAAAAGATAAAAAAGCCCGCCGGAAGGCGGGCTTTTTCGTGCCGGAACGTCGCAGTGCGATCCGGAATAGGGGACGCCGGCTACAATTACTGGCTTACGCCATGCGGGTGAATCCAGCCCATCCAGATGCCGAAAATGACCATCGCAATCAGCAACAGGGAAAAGCTGATGCGGCGAGTCAGCGCCCATGCGGTGCGTTTGCTGCCGTCTTTGTCGGTCATCATGAAATACAACGCCTGACCGAGATTGAAGATCACCACCAAAAACATGATTACCAGCGCTACTTTGTAGATGGTTTCCACGTGAGAATCCCAAGCAGGCCCGACATTGCCAGTATAGCCATGCATCGCGGAGTTGCCGCGTGAGCGGGATGCGGCGTCCTGCGTGGTGGTCGGTATTGCTCACCGTTGCCGGAGTGCTTGTTTTCGTGCGTCTTGGCGTGTGGCAATTGCATCGCGCCGACTTCAAAGATGAGCTTCTGCGACGGTATGCCGCGGCGGCGAGCGCATCGGTGCAAGCCTTCGATACAGTGGCCGATCAGCCCCCCGTGGATGTCTATCCGCGTGTGCGCGTGCAAGGGCGTTACCTCGTCGAACGCCTGTATCTGCTCGACAACCCCAAGCACGACAGCTTCGGTGGCGTGGAAGTGTATGCGCCATTCCAACCGATACATCAGAACACGTTGCTGCTGGTCGACCTGGGTTTTCTGCCGGGCAACGGCACAGACAAGCCACCGCAATTGCCACCGCTGCCTGCCGACGTGCAGACCTTGCAAGGCGTGTATCAGCCGCCGCCGGGAACGGGATTGGAATTGGGCGGCAATGCCCTGGCGCAGCAGACGCAGTGGCCGAAGACGTCGATCTATCTCGATGTCGATCAGGTGGCGGCTGATCTGCATGCGAAGCTTTATCCGCGTGTTTTGGTGCTGGACGCCGAACCATCGGCCATTTATGTACGCGTGCACACGCTTGATATTTCTTCCATGCCACCGGCGCGGCATCGCGCGTATGCGTTTCAGTGGTTTACGTTTGCGGTGGCCGCCGTCGTGATTTTTCTGTGGCTGCACAGAAAGCGCGGGGTGAAATAAACAAATGCGAAGCCGTTCATCCTTTTCGATACACCTGATATCTCCGCGCCGTCATTCCCGCGAAAGCGCGAATCCATTCTGCTTTGATGCAAAGGCGAAGATGGATTCGCGCTTTCGCGGGAATGACGGCGCCGTAGCACAGGGCTCACCTGGGGCATGAATACATTGACCACTCCAAACCAACGCGCAAGCCGCCTGAAATTCCTGCTGGTGGTCTGCGTGTTCGCCGCGCCGATCATCGCCGCCATGCTGCTCAACTTCAGCGGCTGGCAACCTTCCGGAAAAGCGTACGGCCAACCCATTCTTCCGCAGCGCAATTTCGAACAAGAACACGTACAGATCCGCCTTGCTGGCGGAAGCAACTGGGCCTGGCGCGATACTTCGCCGCGCATGACGCTTGTCGCCATGGTCGGTCCCGATTGCGCGGCGCGTTGCATGGATGTGCTCACCAAAATGGCCGCAGCCCGCATTACGCTCAACAACAACATGTCGCGCCTGCGCCTGCTGTATATCGGTCAGCCGCCCGCGGATGCCGCCACCAATGGCTTGCGAACCTATTGGGCGATCGGCTCGGATGCGGATAATCGGCTCGCTGCGTTCAGGCCGGACACGCCTGATAGTGTCAGCGCGGTGTTGGTGGAATCCGATGGCACCGCGTTGGCGCGGTATCCTATCGGTTTTGATCCGAGCGGATTGCGCAAGGATTTGCAGAAGGTAATTCGCTGATGACGTGGCGCACCCGAAAAATCATTCCTTATCTCGCCGTGCTAGCGGCGGTGTTCGCTTTTGGCCTGGTGATGTTCGGGGCGTTCGTGCGGCTTTCCAATGCGGGACTCTCCTGCCCGGATTGGCCCACTTGTTACGGCAAGGCTTCATGGCCGCATCACGAGCAAGCCGTGGCAGCGGCGAATGCCGCGTTTCCGGATCGTCCGTATGAGGCGGCCAAGGCCTGGCGCGAGCAGGTGCATCGCATGCTGGCGGGTACGCTGGGCGTACTAGTCGTTCTGCTGGCGTTGTTGGCCGCGCGTCGCGATCGCATCGTTATGCTCGCCATCATTCTCAGTGCGGTGTTCGCCACTGGCGGCGTCACGCTGTATTTGCATGGCGAGCGCGATTGGTCTTCAGGCTTGGCATTGCTGGCGATACTGTTGCCGACCGCAGGCGCGTTTTTGTTGCGCGAACGTGCGTCGTTGAAGATGAGCGTGTTGGCGTTGGGCGTGATTATTTTCCAAGCCATGCTCGGCATGTGGACGGTGACGCTACTGCTCAAGCCGATTGTGGTGATGGGACATTTGCTCGGGGGGATGACCACATTCGGTCTGCTTGCGTATGCCGCATTGCGTTGCAACGGATGGGGCTCGCCAGACAATCGCTATGCGTCATTGCGTAAAGCTGTGGTGCTCGGCATCGTGTTGCTGGCGTGTCAGATCGCGTTGGGTGGCTGGACGTCGGCGAACTACGCGGCCTTGGCCTGCGGTACGGATTTTCCGACGTGTCTTGGGCAATGGGCGCCGCCCACCGATTTCCACCAAGGCTTCGTGTTGTGGCGCGAGATCGGTGTGAACTACGAAGGCGGCGTGCTCGATATGGCGGCGCGCAGTGCGATCCAGGTCGCGCATCGTATCGGCGCGCTGGTGGTGTTCGGCTATCTGGCCTGGCTTTCCTATCGCTTGATACGTAGTGGATTTCGCAGCGGGGGTATCGCTGTGGCGATCGTGCTGGTGGTGCAGGTATTGCTCGGCATCAGCAATGTGCACTTCGGTCTGCCGTTGCCAGTGGCTACCTTGCACAACGGTGGAGCGGCCTTGTTGCTGTTCGCGCTGCTGGCAAATTACGCGCGATTGCAATCGTGGCATGCGGACGATGGGGAGCCGCTGGCATGATGCTGGTGCGTGAATATCTGCAACTCACCAAGCCGCGCGTTGTTGCGCTGCTGGTGTTCTGCGCGGTCATCGGCATGTTTCTCGCAGTGCCGGGCATTCCTTCATGGCGTGCGCTGGTGTTCGGCACGCTCGGTATCTGGATGGCTTCGGGTTCCGCTGCGGCGTTCAATCATTTGATCGACGAGCGTATCGATAAGCTGATGGCGCGCACTGCGCGGCGCCCGCTTGCAACTGGCAAGCTCAATGCACGACAAGTGCTCGTGTTTGCAGCGGTTCTCGGTGTTCTTTCGATGGCGGTACTGGCTTCGCTCGTGAACGTGCTAACCGCATGGCTCACTTTTGGTGGCCTGATCGGGTACGCGTTGGTGTACACCGCGTATCTCAAGCGCGCCACCCCGCAAAACATCGTGATCGGTGGCCTCGCTGGCGCGATTCCGCCAGTGTTGGGTTGGACCGCTGTCACAGGCGCATTGCATCCTTTCCCGTTGCAGTTGTGCCTGATCATTTTTGTATGGACGCCGCCGCATTTCTGGGCGCTCGCCATTTTCCGCCGTGATGACTATGCGCGTGCGCAAATACCGATGCTGCCGGTGACACACGGCGTGCGCTATACGCGTTGGCAGATCTTGCTCTATACCGTTCTGCTGGTGTTGGTGAGCTTGCTGCCTTCGATCACCGGGCACAGCGGCTTGATCTATTTTGGTGGCGCGGCGGTGCTGGGCGTCGGGTTTCTCTATTACGCGATCCGCCTTATGAATCCGCCGGATGAGTATTTCGCGATGCGAGTATTTAAATATTCGGTGATTTACCTGATGGCCTTGTTCGCATTTTTGTTGGCGGATCACTGGATGATATCGCCGCAACAGTGGGTCTAAGACAAGTCGCTGCGAACATATTGCTGCTTAAAGATAGATCTGCAGCATGTCCTTACCAGGAAGGTCTGCTTGAATAGATAAAAATGGCCAAATGGTCCGCGCCATCTTTGCCGAGCTGATAAAGCAATGCGTGCGCGGCGATGCTTCATGCGTGTACTTAGCCATGCGTACGAAAGACCATGGGAATCGGTGCTCACCGATGCACCGCAGGGTCTGCCTGTCGATGTCGCACATTTGCCTGAACCCTTAGCTGTTTAACGACCCTTTCCACGCCGTGCCGTGAGCACAAAAAAAGTTTCGCTTCCGGTCGGTCACGCATCAGTTCGCACTTTAACGAGCGAAGCATTGCGTGATGCTGCCGGTAACTCGATCTAGATGATGTAGGGTGTTCGCCTCACGGCGCTCGGCGAAATCGAACTGGTGGTTGAGGGTGTTCAGAAAGGCGTTCACCACGACAATGTTCTTCATCTCATGATGCGACTTCCGTAGCTGTCTCGCACAACCTTCTGCACATTAGAGGATGGTAGTTGCATCTGACGTCATGCGTATGGCGGTGAAACATGGCAATGCGTCAACCCGGAAACTGGCGAGCTGAGTGTGCATAGCGGTGTTGCATATTGCCCGCCATCGGATGGATGGCTATCCGTGACAATTTCGATGGGCTGCCTAATCCTCGCAGAGCGCTTCTTTGGCGCACCTATTAGACGTCAGTGCTTATCCGAAAGATGTTGTGCTTGGACGGTAACTATGTAGTGCCGCCGGTGCCAATACCACACCTACCATCGCCTAAATGCAGCTCCTATCAGTAGTCTCATGTAAGAGCAAGAACAACGAGTTTAGGTGTTACGGTGCAGCACATGGATGGAAGGTTTGAGTTTCAAAAATTAAAAGTTGTAAAGTCGAATTTCGCACTGCTCACCGATATGGACATGCGTTTGGCGCAACCGCGACCAAAGTCGATCCGTCTCGATGGACTGTCAACCTGCGTGCGATTGGAGCGTATTTACTGGTCTGTCTTGAAGTGCATTGCGCAAAGCAATGGGACAACGGTAAATGTTTTGCTTTCATCGCTCGACCGTGACGTCCAGCTTCAATTGGGAGGTGTCAAAAACTTCAGCTCACTTATCAGGGTCGTGTGCACCGCCCAGCTTTTGCAGATGTGCCCAGGGAATGCAATGGCTGTGATCATGGAGCATATGGAATGAGTTGTACTAAACATGGGCTGCGCTGGATGGTCCGTTGCATGGTAGGAGTGGCGCTGGTGATGCCGGCCTGCTTGAGCGCAGCACAGGTCCCTTGGCGAGATGGGATGGTCGCTTACACAGCGAAAGGGAAGCCTCTGGCGCAAGTCTTGAAAGATATTCTCGCGACCCAGCCGTTTCCTGTGGTTGTTCAAGCGGACGTGCGTGGGAATGTATATGGCGACTTCAACAAATCGGCGAGATCGATATTTTCTGAGCTGGAAGCCGCCTATGGGCTGACGTGGTACTACGACGGCTCGACCATGTACGTGGGATCCAGTTCGGATAATCGTTCGGAGGTTGTTGCTATCGCGCCGATGAGCGGTGCACAGGCCATGCGTGCGCTAGGTGATCTTGAGTTGATCGAGCCGCGCTTTCCGGTGAAGTTCTCCGGGGGTAGCGTTCTCGTTTCCGGGCCGAGTCGCTATGTCGACCTGGTGGCCAAGGCACTCGACAGCGAACGCGAACGTGTCGCGCTGGGGCTGAGCCAGCGGAACATATCAATGATCGGTTCGTTGGCGAGGCCGCCTAACGCGAGTGGCGGCAATTCGGTTATGGAGATACGCGTTTTTCCATTGCGCTACGCGCAAGCTCAGGATTCGCAAAGACGTGTGCGTGGTGACAGGGGTGACCTCTATGTGGTGCCGGGCGTCGCCACCCTGCTACGTAATCTGTTGCAGGGAGCATACGCAGCGCCAAAAAAAGATCCCGCTTCCATGCTGGACACGGCGGCGATCGTCCAGGCATTGGCTCCGCTAGGGGATTCGTCCTCGCTGGACGGGGATGGGGGTTTACGCCTGCAGGCACTACTGGCCCTTTTGGCAAGGCAGCAGCCGCAAGGCAATCTGGCAGAAGGCAGCATCGACCGTAGTGTGCACATCCAGGCCGATGTGCGTACCAATTCGGTCGTGATATTCGACACGCCGACCATGATGCCCATCTATGCGCAGCTGATCGAGCAATTGGATCGGCCGCAACGTCTGGTGCAACTGGACGTAGCTATCATCGATCTCGATAGTGGGGATGCACGCGATCTTGGGGTGGATCTATCCCTGCGCGGCGACAAAGGGGAAATTGCTACGGGTGGCAACGGATTGACCTACCAAGCCCTGGTGGGAAATTCCCTGCAACAGTTGCGGGCCCGGGTGGCTCTGCTGCAAACGAAGGGTCGTGCGCGCATCCTGTCGCGGCCAAAAATCATGACGCTGGACAACGAAGAAGCGTTCATGGGCAATGAGCAGTCGCTCCACGTCAGGACAACCGGCGATCGCTATGCCAACTTGGTGCCAGTGTCGACAGGATTGTCGTTCCGGGCTACGCCGCTGGTGATGCCGGTGGAAGGTCGCCCTCCCAAGATCAAGCTCACGCTGGAAATCGTGGATGGCAATTTCCTCAATACAAGCGTCGACAATGTCCCGGGATCAAGTCGGAAATATCTCGCCACTCAAGCGGTGATCGAGGACGGCCAGAGTCTGTTGGTGGGTGGCTTCCAGTTCGAGAACAACAACGACGACATGTCGGGCGTACCCGGCCTCAGCAATGTGCCGGGCGTGGGTGCACTTTTCCGGCGTACGCGGAAATCCCACGTACAGATGGAGCGGCTCTATCTGATCACGCCAAGAGTCGTCAGCGAAAACCTCAATGACACGGCTGTACTCGCCACTTTCGTGCCACCAGTCAAGATGCCCGCAGCAAACGGCGCTAAAAAACCGGCAACCGGCAGCGCGAGCCCGGAGGCCGCTCCGTACCAGTCGGCCGGATTCATGAATGTCTGGTTCACGCCCACGCGCAGCATCGATACGCAGCCGCCTGAAGTGCTCCCGGCCAAGCCATTACCACCCATACCCCATGGCGATAGCAAGAACGCCAAGACGGAAAGCGGCGCGGACGCCAAACAAAAGGGTCAAGCTGGCACATCCCAAACCAAGGACGCTCCGAAGAAGAAATCGACGCCTAAGAGCCGCACGGACAGCAAAACGACCGTGGACAAAACGGGCACCCGATGAAAAGCGTGAGTAGCAGAATTGTCTATTCCAATACGCTGCTTAGGTGGCCATTCGGGCGCATTCCGTTCCTCAGGTGACCCATGGACAGCACGGCACTGCGAATTCTATCGGGCAAACACGCGGGCGCGATCGTGTCGCTGGTTGCCGACAAGAGCTGGTCGATCGGGTGTAGCGAGCACGCAGATATCCTGCTGCTCGACGAAGAGGTGGAACCGTTGCATGCGCGTCTGGCATGGGCGTCGGATGAAGGCGTGTGGCAAATGACGGCAACGGCGAATGAGGTTCGCGTTTTCGACTATTTGCTCAAGCCGGGGGCCGTGGCGGCGCTAATGCCCGGAAGCTGCTTCGCTATAGGCGGTGTGGCCTTCGATTTGGCCACCGCTGTTGGGGTGGCCGAGTCGGGCCGGGTGGTTACCCATACCAACACCAAGGACGCCGAGCAGATAGCAAGAATGCGCTTTCTTCGTCATGCGCACCCGTGGCGTTACGGGGTGACCGTCATGCGCTCGATGCTGCAACCCCGATATATGCTGGCCGCTACATGCGTGATAGTGGGCAGCGCAGCGATAGTCGCCGTCTTGCTCACCCGCCCGGATTTATCGGTGGAATATCTCGAGGGCGCGGGCGTCGAGATAAGTAAGCTCTATCCGAATGTAAGCCACGACGTGGACCGGATTACCGGGATTACGACGTATAAGGGTTATGTAAATGACCAGCGGGAGCTAGGGGCGCTACGCCAGTTGGCACTGAGGGCCAATTACGGTGCGGTAGTTATGGATGTCCTACCGATGGATGTTTTGGCGTTAAATGTAGCCTCGACGATGGAGACGTACTACAGCAGTCCAAGAGTGTCGGTAATTGGACCAGGAGAGATAGAGGTGAACGTACTATCTGAAGATGCCATCAAAAATCTGGCCGGCTGGAATCTGCCTGCCATCGAAGCACGGGTGCTGCACGAGCTACCTGAGCTGAAGATGATCAAGCTTCAACTGAAGCAGTCGGCGCTGCCATCCGTTTCCGTGCCGTTGGACAGATTGGGCTTCAGTGTTATTTCTGCCTCCTCCGGAGAGCCGTTCGTAGTCAACCAGCATGGAGAGCGATTGTTCAACGGCGCGCAGGTCAAAGAAGGACGTCTCAATTCCATCGATTTATGTCAAGTCAAACTGACTTCAACTAGCGACGAAACAATATTCGATATGCATGTACAGAACGACAGGACGAATCATTGCAAATGATTAGTGATCCAGAAAAGAACGATAAGCTGGCGGTCATTCGAGCATTCCAAAATGTTGAAGATATTGACGCCTTCCATTTAGCGATGATCTCAAAACTTGAGCTTATCGAAAAATCGCAACGAGAAGCTGCGAACAATGCTCATTCGAAAAGCGCTGCCAAACGGCATGATGAATTAGCCGAAGGGACGGCGGTGGCTATTGAATTTGTGAATGACTTAAAGGCTGCTTATGTAGCGAACAAGAGGCGCTGAAATTTACATATTTTATTTTTAACATATAAATTCATAGAAAAATTAAATACCTATAACAAGTTAATAAGAAAACATGAATCTTTATTACTTACCTGTCTTCTTTCAATCAATTTTAGAGATGCCAAGTATCGCTGGATTATTGTTGGAATGGATGTTGTCGATTTTTTTGCGAATATGATAGACGAAAAAGATTTGTCGGCACTGATAAATATAGCCCACCTGGCACGCAGGTGTAAATTCTATGTGCTGTCTGAGAGGATGTTCCAACATTTTAATCACGCTTATCCTTTGCGGGCATTTCCACACGTCGGTCTTGGCCTGATTTTTTTTGAAAGAGGACGTCATATTCAGGCTTGCCTGGAATTCGAAAGAGCCATTGAGCTTGGCGATAAAAATAAGGATTTATATTTTCATTATGGAGCGTCTCAATTCATCTGTGGCAACTATAAGGCATGTGTTAGGGCTCTCAAGACAGTTATAGATATGGATAGGGAAGATGGCGAATCGGATGCTGGAAATCTCGCTAAAATACTACTCGAAAGGCGGGAGTTATCCAGGTTACATCCTTAGAAGAGGTGATTAAGCACAACTAATTTATGAATTTATCTGAAACCAATAATGGAAATGATGTTTCATAACCATATTCCTTCATCAATAAAAAAGGTGAGCTTGTGAGTATTAGTATTCCAAATCCAATTGATCCGTCGAATGGCTATATATATAACGATTGGCAAAATTCGAACTACCAGAGTAATCAATTTAAAAACATGGGGACTCTATTGTCCAACATGCGTGAATCTTTTTTATCGGTTGCCGGCGGCCCCAATAGTACAAATATGGTCTCACAAGGGGCTGCGGGGTCGTCAGCCCTATTATCTGAGGCAAACGGGTGGTTGGCCGCTGCAATGAGTGGCGATCCGCAGGCTACACTGATGTATCAGCACACCATGCAGATGTTCAAAAACCTTTACGAAGCAACCTCGAATGGCAATAAAGCCATGTCGGATGCGATGGCTACCGCGATCCGAAATGCGCGCCCGTAATATTAAAGGGCTGCAGAAAGCTTTTTAGCGAATTAAGGATGCTCTGATCTATGCCATGCACCCTTCATGACATCCAGAAGGTTCGCAGGATGTGGCGTGGCACAGTACCACTGGGGCCTAGTGATACGCGCGTACAGCGCGGTGACGGGTACGTGGCATAGATCAGAGCATCCTTAAGGTACTGATAAATATGGCATGCATGAAGATCCAGGCTCGCCCTATTTCGAGGATCATTCGCCAAGATGATGATTGGCGCAATTCTGCGCTTCGGGTCGTAGTTTCAATTACGCGCTTTGCAAGCATCGGCAATGGGTGCCGAATTTTCAATATTAAGGTTTGATGGAATTTACATGACCATCGACATGACTGATCTATCAAATAGACATAGCCCTATATAGGAAAAATAATATCCATGGAAGTTTCACTTACGAATTTACCTCTGCTCTATTCAAATAGCGTCGATGCCAACGTCGAAAAAAAAATCCCTCATGAGGAAGCATCAATCGGCGATGTTGCTTCAAATGGCTTATTGATGGCGTTAGATGCCAAGTCGACACAGCAAGCTGCTGATTTAGTGGAGTCGTTCAAGTCCATCGGTAGCGATCCCGTTTCGGGACTACGGTTCCAGGATGCTTTTGAGCGGCATAGGATTCTTGTAGAGCTAGTTTCCACCTCAGCGGCAAACTGGATGAAATCGGTTAAAAGCCTCGAGCAAACTAACGGATAGCCGTGAGAATGCGGCCCGCATTCGGCGTCGGCTTCCTGCCGGAGCGCGGGCAGGAAGCGCTCTTTGCTCAATTATAATGTAAAAAGAGAATTGCGAATATAATTTGGATTTGTCTATTATTAATTTAATAATTAAAACAGATAAAAGCTTTATCATGTTGCAATTAACATTGCATTTAGTTAATCATGTTTTTAATTAAAAACCTGATTTGTCTCAGATAAAATTGAAGTGGATAGACATTTTCCATGTCTGCCGGTTTGGCATGTCTTTTGTTTGGACCGATCAAGGATTTTTAAATAGAAAATGGGACGATAAATAGTGGGAAAATTATTATTTTCCATTGTGGTGATGTTCTTTTTAGTAGGTTGCAGTAATTCATTTCGAGAAAATCTTGACGAGAGTCAGGCTAACGACATTATTGTTCTGCTTGGGCAGCAAGGCATCCAGGCAAAGAAGACACGTGCCAAGGACGGTAGCTGGGATATCCAGGTTACCCCAGAGGGGCGGGTATTTGCCGATCAAATAATTCAAGCCTACGACCGGCCGCGCAATAAACATCCAAGTTTGGGCGATGTATTCCCTGGCGGAGGGCTACTGCCCAGCGAAGCCGAGACGCGTATCCGTTACCAATATGCGCTATCCCAGGAACTAGGCCAGTCGATCGAGAAAATCGACGGCGTCCTGTCGGCCTATGTAAATGTAGCCATCCCCGAGAAGGATCCGAAACAGGCGATGGTTATTCCACCGTCGGCGGCCGCGGTGATTCGTTATCGCAGCGACCAGCGGATTGATCTGCTGAGACCTCAAATCAAGGCACTTATTGCAGGAAGTCTCGCAGGCGGCTCGCCGGATAACGTTTCGCTGCTGATGGTGCCGGTTTACCCCGTGGCTCGCACGGAAGTTTTGCAGGAAGTGGAAACCCACGCCGGCTTGCGTTACCGCGCATCGGATTGGATGCGTGTGGCGATTTTGACAGGACTACCTTGGCTAGTGGCGTTCACCTTGCTGCTGGTGATGCTGCGCAGGTCGAATCAGGGAAGCTCATCATGGTGGAGCGAGTGGCGGGCGCTTGTTGTCCAGCTGAGAAAACGTTTGCTCAGCCCGCGTCATCCATACGAAAAATCAGGCGATTCTGTGGCGAGCTATGCGAGCAAAGGCCTGTCCAATCTGATGCATCGTCAGAAGTCCGAGAAGCCCCAAGACAGCAAGGAGAAGCCGGATGCAGGCCAGTAACTATTCGCTGGTGTGCGCCGCACTATCGCCTGCACGGCATACATCGATAAAACGTTGGCCTTTCGCGGACGGAACGCGCACAGGTCGTCGCGCCAGGTTGGCCAGTCTGCACTTATTACGACCGTTCGATCCGCCTGCAGCGGATTTGTCCAGGGTGGTCACGTTGTGGTCGATGTATGAAGACGATCCATTTATGCATAGCCTTTTATGTGCAGGTGTCATGTCCTGCAGTGGCATATTACGTCCGGCGGTGGTCGCAGGTTCACTCCGGGAGCAATTGGTAGCGAGCATGGGGTTCGAGCGCTTTAAGCGATCGCTTCTCTATGAGGGTGGAAGCCCCTGTTCCGGAATAGATGGGCTGAGCGAACGGCGTATCAGGATGATTGGCCTGGCAGTGATGTATCGATTCGCGCGCGGTATATCGGTGGCTGCGTCAAGGCACGCATTGCGGAGAATGCCACCTGGTGATCGCAATCTCGGTGAAGCCATGGCGATTGCTCGCCGGCTGAACCTGAGTGCGTGTGATCGGATTGGAAGGTTGGTTGTTAGCAGCTTTGAAGGAGATATGACGTGTTGATTGGGAAAGTGTGTGAATGGTCCATCCTTGGCAGTGGAGTGCTGTCACGCGAAGAAGCCGCTTCCTTGCAGAATCTGAACGCCCTGCAAGGGCGGCTTATGGACGAGGCGCGCGAGACACGACAACGGCTTGCGCGCTCGCTGCACAAGGCCAAGAAAAGCGCGCGGCAAAGAGGGTATGACGCCGGCTTTGAGGAGGCGAAAAAACAAGTAGCGACCGCGCTCATGGTGCACTTGAAATTGTGGACGCATGCGGAGAAGCATTTGGGCACGGCCATCGAGAAGGCTGTTCGTGAGGTGCTGGGAGAATTGCCGTCGAACGGGTTACTGATGATGCGTCTTCACAAATGCCTGTTGGCAGCGCGTCAAAGTCCCATACTGCGAATACATGTCCATCCTTCGCATTTCCTCATGGTGGATGATGTCGTTGCCAGGTTCAGTCGAGAACACGGCAATCTAGGCTGTGAAGTCATCGCCGATAATCACCTGCGCGAGGACGAGTGCAGGGTGGAGACGGAAACGGGAATTCTGACCATCGATTTCGACCGGCAAGTGCGCGCGATGTGCGATGCCGTCCAAATGGAGCTTCGCAAGGCTTCTGTGTTGACCGAGGCCGGGGCACCATGACAATCGACGCATGGTCGCCAAGCCGCATGTTCACGCGGGAAATTGCAGGATTCTTGAACATGTTCGCTGCTTCGGAAAGGGTCTTGCTCGCGGACGAATTCGCTGAGGGCGCTCCCGGCTTTGCGTTGCATTTGGAGTGCCCGCTGGATAGCTATTCCGTGGTCTGCCATTACTCGTGCAGCTACGGTGACCTGAAGGTGGGTTTCGATCTGGGTGAGCTGTTTCCGGAATATTCGGCCGATGTCGTGTTGCGCGTGGCCAAAGACAAAAAAAAGATGGCTGGTTGGATCGACTGGTTGGTCTCGCCTTGGGTGGAGCGAATCGAGCAGCACTTGGGCTTGACGTTGTCGCTGCAAAGCGGCGAGGTAAATGCGCCTTTTACGCAGGACGCGATTGCTTTTCTGGTTGTGCGTGAGGAAGGTGGCGCCGGGCATTTGGCGATCGCCGGGCAAGCTCTTCGGCATATTCGCTGGGACGAAATAGTGTTGCTTGAACCAAAGCAACGGCGCGCTCCGGATTGGCTGAGCGTTGCGGTAAGGGTGCTCTATGAAAGCCAGCAACTTGCCCTGCATGACCTTCGAAAAATAGAGATTGGCGCGGTGATTCACGTTCCGTGGTCAGGTGCCAGGTTGCATGTTGGCCCTTTGGCAAAAGGGTTTCGATATCACATCAAGTGGAAAAACGAGGACGTATTTATGGAAGACTCCCAGCCTGCACCGGACCGGCCAGCCTTCGCCACGGTAGAGCATCTTCACGAAGGCGAACCTATTCCCTTGGAAAATGTGGCCTTCAACGTGGATGTCGTGCTCGATCGGCGCCTGATGACGCTCTCGGAACTTGAGAGCCTGCATGCGGGCGGCATATTTGCGGTGGAGCGCCCCATTTCGGGCAAGGCAGTCACCCTATGTTGCAACGGGCGCATGTTCGCCCGTGGGGAAATTGTGGGCGTCGATGGGCAGTTGGCGATCCTGATTAATGAGTGCAGCGGCCAACCTGCATGACACCACCTGCCACGTTGATGGGCGAGTCGCCCGATCTATTCACCCTATTGCTGTTGCTGGTGTTGATCGGCCTGTTGCCGTTGTTGGTGGTTATGACGACATCGTTCACCAAGATATCCATCGTGCTGGTCTTGCTCAGGAATGCTCTGGGCATACAACAGGCCCCTTCGGGTTTGGCGATCAGCGGCCTGGCGATGGCCGCAACCATGATGGTGATGGCCCCGGTATGGCAGCAGATAACAGAACGGTTGGACTTCATGGCCATCCTGGAGGGCAAACAAAGACCGGCTATGGCCGAGCTGGTTGAAACAGGCCGCCGGCCGCTGGAGCAATTCATGCGCAAGCATGTCTCGCAGGATGAGCTGACATCGCTAAACAAGCTGATATTGGACATGCGTCTTGAGAGTGACAGGGATGTCGACCTTCCGGACGAGAACGAAGGCAGCGAGCCGTGGCTTGTACTGGTATCCGCCTTCGCGATTTCGGAGATTGGCGCGGCTTTCAAAATAGGCATGTTTCTCGCTGTCGGGTTTGCGATCATCGATCTGATCGTGGCGAACCTGTTGATGGCGATGGGCATGACCATGTTTCCGCCTTCCACCGTATCCATTCCATTGAAGTTGTTGATCTTTGTTTTGACAACGGGGCTGTCGCAGCTCATGCACAGCCTGATCGCTTCGTACCCGCGCTGATGTCAGAGAGCGATATCCTCAATCAGGCGTTTAGGATCATTCTGTTTAGCACGGCACCTGCGTTGATCGCCGCTGCCACCGTCGGTGTCTTGGTGGGAATCCTGCAATCTGTGCTGCAAGTGCAGGATCAGACGATCGGTTACGTCATCAAGCTGGCCGTGGTCAGTGTGGTGCTTATCGTGATGTCCAGGTGGCTAACGGGAACGCTCGTCGACCTGTTCAACGCCATCTATCGGGTTGTTCCCCATATGGGAGCCGGCCCATCATGACGAATCCCTTTGAATTTTTGACGAGCCTGCAGCTGGCCATGGTCAGGGTTGCAGTACTTGTCGCGGTGATGCCCACATTCAAATCCTCCGCAGGCAAGGCTTTCCTCCTGCCCTTTCCGGTAGCCGTCGCCTTGTGCATCAGGGAGGCATCGGACACCGCGGGGCTATCTTCAATGCTGCTGTTTTCCCTGGGGATGAAGGAGGCCATGTTGGGCGCCGCACTCGGCTTCATGATAAGCCGGGTATTTATCGTGGTGAGCGCTGCCGGAGCGGTGTTGGATCAACAAGCAGGCTACACCGTGGGGGCACTTTTCAATCCAAGTTTGGGTCACTCTGCCGGGCCTATCGAAACACTTTATACGCTGCTACTTGTTCTTATCCTGATGACGGCCGGAGGCGGGTTCTATTTTCCCAAAGCCATCATGGCGACGTATGCGGTGTGGCCGGTGACATCGTTGTGGCCGCCAGCAGGGTCCCTGGGTGGGTTTATAAACAACATTCTAGGAAGTGGTGCCGACATGCTTGTCGGCATGGGCATGCATATAGCGATGCCGATATTGGCGATGCTCATGTTTTCCGACCTGTGCGTGGCGATGCTGAGCAAATATGCGGCAGAGATCAGCCCGATGAGCATATCCATGGCTGTCAAGGCGTTGCTCGTATGCACAGTGCTCATAGCGACGCTGAATAACCAGACGGACAATATGAGGCGGCTCATAGCGCTGCTTTTGAGAGTGCAATGAGCAGCAAGACGGAAAAGCCTACCGACCAGAAGCTGAAGGATGCGGGAGAAAAGGGCGATATAGCGAAAAGCCATCCCTTCTCCTTAAGTATCGGGATGGTCGTGTGGTGGCTTGCTTTGCCGGTGCTTGCGGAATCGGCCTTGGCGTTCTTCATGTCGTACGTTGACAGGTTGTTGTCGCTTGAGGCGTTGGAAGATGAACTCGCTACGCGGACGTATTTCTTTTCCGTCATGGTGGCTGGCACGGTAACTCCCTGTGCTATCGCCGCAACCGTGGCGTTGGCACTGGGCGGCATCCAAAGTCGCGGAAGAATCGCAAGAAAGCGCCCATGGCTCGATTTCAACCGCATCAATCCTGCTTCAGGGTTGAAGCAACTCTTTGGCCTGCAGCGTCTGTTTGCGACGGCGATGGCCACGGCTATGTTGACCATCGTGGCATTTGTCTTCTTCCTTGCTGGGCGACCATTGCTCACCGCGTTGAGCGCATTGCCGATATCGGTGCACTGGGAAAACGTTTTCCTGGGAAGCTTATCGGTAGGTTGGAAGGCGGTCGGTTATTCGGTGCTTGGGGGCGCTTGCCTAGGTGTTTTGGATTTGATGATCCAGATAAGCCTGTGGAAGCGCAGGAACAAGATGTCCAAGGACGAGGTGCGTCGTGAACACAAGGATCAAGACGGCGACCCGATCATCAAAGCGGTGCGACGCGGCATGCATAGGGAAATGACATAAGGACATTATGTGAAGAACATGCCATTCGATATTTTGAAGAAATGGGACATCACCACGTTCGTCGAACGTTATGTGGATATCGCCGCAGCATTGGTTCTGCTGGCCATTCTATGCCTCATCGTTTTGCCGATGCCCGCCTTCGTGCTGGATTTCGCCATCGCGATGAATTTCGCTTTTTCCTTGTTGCTCATCGCTGTCGCGATCTATATCAAATCCACGCTCGATATGGCGACGTTTCCGTCACTGCTGTTGCTGACGACCCTGTTCCGCCTTGGTTTGTCGGTCGCCACCACCAAGGGCATTCTTCTCCATGCGCACGCGGGAGATATGGTGCAGGCTTTCGGCATGCTGGTGGTGGGCAGCAATGTGGTGGTGGGCCTTGTGATATTCCTGTTGCTTTGTGCCGTGCAGTTTGTCGTGGTGGCTAAAGGAAGCGACCGTGTCGCCGAGGTTGCCGCGCGCTTTACACTCGATGCCATACCCGGAAAGCAAATGAGCATCGACGCGGATCTTCGCGCGGGAAGCATCAGTGCCGATCAAGCCAAAGCACGGCGCGAACTTCTGCAGCGCGAGATTCAGCTGCATGGTGCGCTCGATGGTGCCATGAAATTCGTGAAAGGCGATGCCATGATCGGCCTCATCGTGGCGCTCATCAACATCGTGGGCGGCATCAGCGTGGGCGTGCTGCAAAGAGGGCTTTCCTTTGGCGAGTCCGTCAATACCTATGTGATACTCACGGTTGGCGATGGTCTGGTATCGCAAATTCCGTCGTTGATGGTTGCGATCGCCGCGGGCCTGGTCATAACACGCGGCGATGCAGGCGCCTCGTCAGACAACGTCGACAATTTGGGGCGGCGGATATACGACCAGATGACCAATCAGCCGAGATCGGTGCTGATGGCGGCAGGTGCGTCGACGATATTGGCGCTGGTGCCGGGTTTTCCTCATTTTCAATTCATCGTGATCGCGCTGGCTTTATTGGGCATAGGCATGACCAAGCGGCATAGAGAGCGCTTGATTGCGCGGTCAAAGCAGGCGCCGATGCCCAATATGGCGCGCGATGGTTCTCACTACTTGCCCAACCTGATGGATACCGTGGAACTCGGCACCACGGTTCCGTTGCGTGTGCGCATTGGCAGGCAGGCGTTCTATTCCTTGGTTCCTGGTGAGTTCGACAACGAGCTGGGCAATGTCCGCCGTTATCTGATGCAGAATCTGGGATTGCCATTCCCCGGAGTATCCATGGTAGGAGAGCCGGGATTCCCAGAGGAAGCCTTCGTCGTCGAAGTCAATGAAGTGCAAGTCATGTCAGGGCAGCTATACGGTAATGCATCCCTCGCGCATGGCGAGCCTGGAGCGCTCGGCGGCTGTTCGCGCGAACGTCCCGGCTTTTTTCCGGGGAGTTCGGAAGCTTTTTGGATTGATGCGGTCGAAGTCGAAGCGGCCCGCAGCCATGGGGCTGCCATAGCGTCGTCAGCGGAGGTTTTGTCGGCGCAAATTTACGCCATCTGTTATCGGCACGCTTCGGACTTCATGGGGACACAGGAAGCACAATTTCTTCTCAACCGCCTTCGCCTTGTATTTCCGGATCTGGTCGCTTCATCGCTGGCGACGATTACGCCGATTGCGTTTGGGCGAATGCTGTCCGGTTTACTGGAAGAGTCGGTATCCATACGCAATCTTCGTGGCATATGCGAGGCGGTGGTGAATATGCCGCCGGGCGACCGGTCGTACCATAGATTGCTGGAAGTTGCGCGCATTGCGGTCGTCCCTTCGTCGATCTCCGCGTACATCGACGTGCATACAAACAAACTTCTGGTTATCGTCCTGGACGAATCCTGGGGGACTGTACTGGCCAACGCGCTGCGCACCGACAATGAAGGTGAGCCTTGCCTTATGTTGGGCTATCGGGACGTGCAGGCGCTTCAAAAGGGGCTCATAGATACGATCGAGCATGCACCGGCATCGGCGGTTCTTCTGACATCATCGGCGCTTCGCAAGCACCTGGCAAAATTCATCACCGGCATGGGAGCGCAGCGAACGGTTCTTGCGTTCGAGGAAATTCCGCAAGGAAGGGTCGCCTTGGAGCGCGTTGCCGTCATAAGCCGAAACGCCGACTGACTTTGGCATGGCGTGGGAGTCGGACAACCATGAATATATGCTGCCGGTCTCGCCTGTGCAGAAGGGCGGCAAAATCGTGTCTATCGTGGGCACCCTGATAAAAGTGGTGGGCGTTCATTTGCGGATCGGCGATTTGTGTCGAATGTATTCAACGCCGGGCAACTTCGAACTGCTGGGCGAGGTCGTGGGCTTGGACAGTGGCCAAGCCATCGTGATGCCGCTCGGCCCGATGGCAGGCCTGTCGCCCACGACCATTGTCGAAGCGACGGGCTCCAGCCTGTTGATTCCCGCATCCGATGCCTTGCTTGGCCGCGTCGTGGATGGTTTTTGCCGGCCCCTGGACCAGCGCCCTCTATCGGCACCTCGAACGCTCTCGGTCGTTGGCAGCATACCTTCTCCGTTATCTCGCCCAGTCATCAAGCAGCCGTTTATTACCGGCATCAAGGCGATCGATGCGCTACTCACCAGCGGTGTGGGACAACGCGTGGGCATCTTCGCACCGGCCGGTGTGGGCAAGACTTCCCTGTTGAGCATGCTTGCCAGTTTTGCCGACGCCGACGCTGTCGTGGTCGCCTTGATCGGTGAGCGCGGCAGGGAGGTGCAGGAATTCATCGAGCGTGGACTGGGCGAAAAAGCCTTCGCACACTCCGTGGTCGTCGTGGCGACCTCCGACCGACCGGCGGCAGAGCGAATCAAGGCGGCGCACACCGCGTCCGCCATTGCCGAGGGATTTCGCGCGCAAGGCAAGCGCGTATTGCTGTTATTGGACTCCTTGACGCGATTTGCGCGGGCACTTCGCGAAGTAGGGTTGGCGGCGGGCGAGCCGCCCGCCCGGCGAGGCTTTCCACCTAGCGTCTTTTCGGCGTTGCCGGGTTTACTGGAGCGCTCGGGCTGCGACGATTCCGGCTCCATTACGGCTTTCTATACCGTGTTGGCCGAGGACGAAGACGGAGGCGATCCCATTTGCGAGGAGGCGCGTTCCCTATTGGACGGACACATCGTGCTTTCGTCCGAGATAGCCGCCTCCGGTCACTATCCCGCCATTGACATCCTTGCCAGCAAGAGTCGCGTCATGCAGGGCGTGTGCGATCAAGAGCATTTGGCCATGGCGGGGCTCACACGGAAATGGATGGCGGAGTACAAGAAATCGGAACTGCTGATCCGCCTTGGCGAATACAAGGAAGGCATCGACTGCGAGCTGGATGAAGCCGTGCGCAAAAGGTCTTCGATCAATAGCCTGCTTCGGCAGCCTTCCGATGCTTGCAATGCATGGGATGCCACCATCCATCAGCTGCGGGAGATAACCAACGGCCATCTGGTCTGAGGACCGGTCGCACCTATGAGTCGACGAAAGCAAGACCTTGCCAAGCGCGATCTTTACAAGATAACCACGCTCAGGCATCAACTAGCCTCTGCAAAGATCGCGCGTCTCATGCGGGACCTTCAATCGGCGGAACACAAAGAGCAAGCCTTCGGCGAGCAGTTGGCGCGGCTCCATCACGAAACACAGCTGGCTCAATCGGCCAGCCTCAGCCAAATGACCAATAACCTCAGCGGCATCGGTGTTTACCAAGGGATATTGCGGATGCTCGATGTTGAAATCCGGCGAACGGAAGTCCGCAAAGACATGCAAGCCGATGAATGCCGCATGCTGCGGGGCGCCCTGAGTTCGCAAAGGAAATCACTGGAACGCCTGGAAATCCGGCTTGATCTTTATAAAAAGATGCTGCGACTGGTCAGGGTCATGGAAGCAGACGGTCGAGATGATCAGGATTAGGGATGCACTGATCTATTCCACGCACCCGGCATGATGTCCAGAAGGTCCGCAGGGGGTGTTGCGTGACAGGGCAGACTGGCCGTCTGTTCAAGCCACGCGGCGCAGCGAGACGCGCATAGAGTGCGATGACGGGTACGTGGAATAGATCAGAGCATCCCTAGCAGACTGCTTGAGCACCAAATATATATGACGTGTTGAGCCGATAAGCGGATCATAATGAAGGCAACTGATGGTTTGAAGACAAACCGCGGTTCCTGCTTTGCAAATTGTGCCTGGATCAGATCAATAATTTAATTATCGAATTTAAATTAAGGCAATATCAAAAATTGATTCAATATAACAAAAATTACTGGAATATATGAACGAATTTAACAAGGAGAAAGCGTTTTATGAGCACTATTGTCAATAACAGTACTTATAATTCAGATTATAGCTCTTATGCGCAGGTTCGCGTTCAGCCAAGCCAGTCTGGCAGCCAAGCGACGTTGGGGGCGAGTATAAAGGTGGGTAACGGGGACGCATCGGGATCGAACGGGACTCATGCAAATCAGAACCTAGGCAGAAACGACGAAATCTTTAATGTCGCCGAAGGTATCCGTAAAACGCAGCAATATAATCCAAACGCACCCTCTGTGCCTACGAATTTGCCGGCACCTGATGTACCTGCCGGCATCCAAGTTAAGGTCCCCAATGATCCATATCGATTGCCTGGTAGTCCCGATCCATCCATAAATAACCCACCTAAACAGCCTACTGTCGCCATTCATACCCAAGGAGGGCCAGGTAGCGACGACGGTACAGTAGTCGATACAACGGGCACCGTGGGTAGTGAATTTGACGGAATTGCCACGACTCAGGGACAAAATCCTAATCCATCTAATGGTGGATACGCGGGTCAACTTTATGGGCCAGATGGAAAGCCTCTTCCAACTACTTCCAATCCCAATTTCGATCCTATATTCACTGACAACCATAGGCCGGTGGTTGAATTCCAAAAGCGGACCTATATTATTCAGCCCGTTTATGACGTCAGATATGTCAACAATCCAATTGTTATAAACAATAACGGTGGCAATTATGGAAATACATATCGTCCAATTAATTCTGATCCATGGCCTCAAAATGTAAGCCATAATTATTCTAATGAGCAGCTTGCTATTATTAACGTATATGAAAATGGAGGAAAACATCATTACAAAAACACATAGTTAAATAAATTCATAAGTGGCTATGTTTTAGCGTTCCGCGTCGTCATTCCGGCAAAAAAGCGGGTTCATCGTCTTTCTGTCCATTTCAAGACCATGCTTCGCTGGGATGACGATCCACGCCAAAGCGGCTTGGGCGTAATTTGGCGCCAATCTGTCCTAGCTAAGGCGCCACGGTTCGACCCTAATCAGGCGCTTAACTTGCAAAAGTAAGCAAGTATAAATTGAGAATAGAAAAAATTAGCGAGGGGCTTGATTATGAATAACGTTAGCGGTCAAAAAAATGACATTCTTGCTTATCATCTCGCCAAATCCAATGACGCTTCCACCAACACTTCGCTGCAACCCAGAATAGACCGGCTGGCCGGTCCGTTTGCCGATTTCGCCCAATCGACAAACCAATTAACTAAGAGCCGTAAAACTCGAGGTATTTTTATACCTGCAGTCATCGCGAGCGCCATTTTTGGAGGTTTGCTCAGTTATGCCTTAACCGGAAGCAGTGGGAAGGCCGGTGCGGCCCACCCGCCGATGTCTAAAGCAGATCAGTTTCTTAAGGATATCGATGCAAAGCCTGCAAAATCTGATCGTGTCGGGAATGAACTAATTACGAATTCTTTGAACGTTTGGACGGAAAAAGCAGAACAAGCTGTTTCCACGATTGATAAATACTTATATGACAACAGCTATTTGAGTGACGATCAAAAATCAGATATAAAAGGTATTTATGGCGACGATATTTTATCCACGGATAACTTATCTTTATTGAAAAAGCAATTTGTGTCGACATTGCATGGCTTGAATTATCTTAAGTCCCACGAAGAAAATGGGATGCCGGTCATATATACAGGAGATTTTTCGAAGCACAAAGGGATCGACTCGCATGCTCCCGCATACACGCCTTCTTATTTCGATCCATCGAAGGGGCGACATGGCTTTACAGTTTTCAATAAGCAATACATGGATGAGATAAGGGGCTTTGCACCGGCGCATGCGTCGGAAGAGCTTGGCCATTTATTGAGTCATGAATCAAGCCACATGATGGCGAAAACGGACGACTATTTTTATGGTCCGAAGTTATCACCTGGTGCCAGTACAGAGACCGCCCTAAAAAATGCGGACTCTATTGCTTACGGCATTTACAGTTTTAGTAAAATATTTATTTATAACAAAAACAGGAAGGTGGAAATTTAATGCTCGGGATGAAGGCAACGGCTGTCTGTCGTTTGCTCCGCAGATCGATGCATCTGTGTTGACCCCCCGGATAGCCAACGCCATGGTTATCCATTTTTCTTCGTCGCGGCCAACCTAAGGCTGGCAGCCAGCGTTCTCCAAGGCGATAGAGGAGGCGTTTTTCAAAGTCGAGGCGATCCATTAATTACAAAAAAACTCGCAAGACGGCTTGGCTAATAATGAAGTGATAAATTTTATCTGGGGTGCTTAAACAGGAAAAAATTATGGGAAACGTTCAATTATCCAGTCAGCAAAATTATTCAAGCTACCAGTACCCGGCCAACTATCAAAATGGTGCGGTAGCGCCTCAGGCGGCGTCCCCTACAGCACCTTTGCCGAGCCATCCAGCTTCGGCCAGCTCCTTCACAAGTACCCCAGCGTATACGGCAGGCCGTGGCGTCTCTGCCGGGTATGGCCAGAACGCTCAAGTCAACAACTATGCCGGGATAAATCGGGAGCCACCATATAAGTTTACGGACACAGGAACTACGGTTGAATTTCAGATTCATCGAACGGTTGTGCAGCCGGTCGAGATTCAAAGCAACAAGGAACCAGTTAGCTATGATTCCACATCGCACACCTTTCAGCCGCTCTTCACCTCGCGACAGAGGCCATCGTCGCAAGAGTCATCTTATGCGCCGCCGTCCTCGTCTGCCGACTGGCAAGAAAATAAACCATATCAAACTGGCGATGAGGTTATGGCGGGCAACGGCCGTACCTATGCAGCTCTGCGAAGCACAACGGGAGAAGGGCCTTGGAGTCATACGGCTCCCGGAAGTGATTATCCTGCCCGGGCCGGTTCGGCTGCCTGGGCGGACACTACCAACGGCCGCCCATATTCGGGGACATGGAGCGAAACTAAACCATATCAGCCCGGCGATATCGTTACCGCAGGCAACGGCCGTACCTATGCGGCTCTCCGATCCACAACGGGAGAAGGGCCTTGGAGTCATACGGCCCCTGGATCTCCGTATGCGTCGGGGCCTCACGGACCCGCATGGACGGAATACGGTGTTGACGATGGGAGTTCCGCACCACCGCAAGCGCCAGTACTGGCGCTAGACCCAGTACCGCCTCGGCCTTTCGCTCCGGGCGAATTTCCGCCTGGTCTGCCGAGTTCCCAAATTCAGGCTCCTGATCCTTTCGTTCCGGGCGAGTTTGCTAGGAATGCCAATACGGCAGACGTGAGCTAGCGTTAATCGGTGGCCCTGATAAGGATGCTCAGCCAGTGTGATGACCAGGTTGCGCGAGCACTGTCGATTTATCTATGTATAGGGCAGGGCGAGACACGATTCATCGTTACGAAGCTATTTACCGGGCACCAATTTCATCATTTTAATGCATCGAATTTTTTAAGAAAATTCGCAGGCCTACATGCCCCGTTATTTATGGACGTTTAGCTAGTAGTGTCCTTCGACGTTGACGTTTTATATCAAGCATCGCATCCAGAGATAACTTATATGCTTATTATGCTAGAAACCGAAACATTGTCGCCTTCACAAAATGCCGTGGTTCTTTCCATTGGTGCTATTGCATTTTCGCACGAAAAGGGCATAGAGCCCATCAAGTTTTACTCAAAAATCGACCTTAAAGAACAGGATAGCAGGATTATCGATCCGCAATTCGTGGCGGGCTGGATGCGACGAGCACAGGAAAACGATGAAGCTTTGGAAATATTCGATGGTGCACGTGAATCGGTCTGCATGGCGCTTGAGCGGCTATCCTGCTACATCAATGCGCATTTGACGGTCGATGGGGAGGTCTGGAGTGAAGGTCCTGACTTTGATTGCGCGATCGTTAGGTCGCTCTATGAGGAGTTTGGCATAGGGGTGCCTTGGCGCGCCTCTCAGCAACGTTGTGTAAGGACGTTGCGAAACCTTGTGAAGCAGTTGGCTGTTGAAATTAATGTCGATCTCCCCTGGGAGGCACAGGCGGATAAAACGCTGAGTAAAGTAGAGTGGGACGCGAGATTTATTGTTGCTTCCATCGATAACCTAAGAGCTCGCAGGCATAAGAGCCAATCGAGCGCTTGGGTATGAATATCTCAAATTAAGATCATTGTAAGCTCGTTAAGTTAGGTTATTAGTGCAAGTTTTAAGCGTTGATTTATAAAATTCAAATGTTATTTTTTGTAGATATTAAGAAAAAAAGGACTTGTTATGAATGTTGGACTTAATGGTATTAATGACAGCCAGGCGTTGACAGATTTTTACAAAAATAGCATGTTAAATCCGGCGAATACAGGCGCCGCTGGGGCGGACATACAGCAGCGAGTTCAATCGAATAGTTCGCCGTTTGACAATTCGGACCAGCAGAAGACAGGTGGGAGCGGGTCCCAGGGGCAGGCCAGCAACAACCCTTTGGACAAGTTTATGGATATCTTAAAAAGCCTAATTCAATCGGTGATATCAATGATTCCGGGACTTGGATCGTTGGTTTCGTCCATGGGGATGCAGAGCGGATCCAATTCCAGCGGCAAGGTAAGCGCATGATGGCCGGTGAGCAATTGTTAACGACAGAGGTCGTCCGTTGGCCGGATCTCTGCCCTTTGTAGCGTCTTAGAGCGGCGTTTTTTTCGGCGGAACAAATACTCGTCAAGCGCCGGTTTGCCAAGAAAAACTAAGTGCACCGAGGAACAAAATCGCCTATGCGTTATGCCAGTCCGAGGGCGGTGGTGGAATCTATCGAAAGATGGATATCTGCGAAGCGGCGTTTTCAATGGGAAGAAAACGTGCGGTGGCCTGGATAGATCAGGCTACCTCGCATACGGCAACTCAAAGAGGAAAATCGCAAGCTGAGGCAACGGGTGGAGGATCTGGGCCTGGACAAGGCGATGCCGCAGTACGCCCAGCAAAAAAAAACGCAGACCAGTTCAGCATGAATCGCTGAGCTGGTCATCTGCAGAAGACCTACGGCACCTGTGTGCGCCGACCGTGTGCCTGGGTACGAATGTCTTTGACGGGCGGGTAATCCGGTTGCATACAGGTCAACAGTGGCCCGAATTCATATCGACGACGTCAGAGCACGTTGCCTGTGAATAGGTCATCAGGCTGGCTTACTCATGTTCCGACGGGTCCGCCGACAGCCTCCGTATTGGGTCCTTAACGGTTCTTCCCGCCACGCATGGCTGATTACAAGCGGATTTCTGGCGCCTGACGACGCTAGCGAAACGATCGAAACATGGATAAGTGACTAAATACATTTCCGCCTGGCGCTCATCATCGGAAAAACAGTGTGCCAGCGCTGTTGCAGAAAATGCTGAGGACAGCTTCCCAGCGGCCGATGGCTCCCGTGTTGGCCGCCGCAAATGAGGCGACAAGGTCAATCCGCCAACGCGTACGTGACACGTCCTTGCCCACCGCTACTGTCGTGGATCAATGGCGAGCGGCGTTTAGTGCCACCTGGTGTCGTACACAAGCGAAAGAAGCAATGAAGTGGGCGCGCCACGACGGCTCAGTCTGATGAATAGGAGGCGCACTCTCGCTGCTGTGGATTGGCATTGTTCGGTTCAACGTAAGAACGAAAGGACATCATCATGTTTAAGACGGAACACAACGGTACCCGTACCCTGCAGGGTTGGATACCACATCTGCGCTGGCTCAGCCCTTACGGCACCTTGCAATGCCCTGTGCGAGTGGAGGTTGCTCGCCACGATGTCGATGGCTTGCCCCTGCCGTGCTACGACAGAAAAGGTAATCTCCGCTATGTGTTGCCCGATGGTAGCGACGTGATCGCGTCATTTGGCAGGGGCGGTGCCAAGCAACTCGCCTAAGTGGAAAACCATGCTAAAAAGATGGTAGTCAGTCGTTTTATTTACAGGCTTCGACATATAGGTTATTACATCGTAGAGACACATTTATACTGCTACCATTGATTATCGTAAAATACGAAATATATATATTTATGCATTTCAATTTAATCAATTGTTATAAATGAAATGTCACATATAGGACTTCGTACGGAGATAATTTATGTCTATAAAAGTGGAGCGCCTTGCTAGCGGGCAGAAAAAGTCCAACATCGACGACCTATATCTTGTGCAGCATTTGGACCTGAGCGACCAAATTGAATGAGTAGACGTTTATCATGTCGCTTTGCGCGAATCACCTCGGTAAACAGGCGTGATTTGCCTAATGGGCGATCTCAAGTGGCAAGGGCAGCGTACATTCTTGCTGCGATACTGGCTTCAACAATGGCGCTCCATGTCGATGGCAGTAGTACGCGTGATCTCCCGCCATTACAGGCTCAGCATTCGTCTCGAACCACTTGTGACGGCAGCAATGTCAAGTCTAGACCGGTGTTCGGTGAGCGCTCTGGTTTTAACGCTCAATTAGCCAGAATGGCCGATAACGCCGAGGATTTGGATAAAAGTTCTATTCTGGACACGCGTACCATCAACATCGCCAAGAGCATCGTCGCCGATATCATCGGGAAAAAGGTGGAGCCAAGGGACGATCGAGGCACTGGCAGTGCGAGTCAAACACAAGGAAGTCGTCACGCCGGCAAGAGGCAAGAGGCGCCAAAGGCATGCGCGACGGGTGCTTTGCAAGGGGTGCTGAATGACCAAAATGCCGTGTTTAATCAGATCATGGATGGGCTTGATAAAGCCGATATCAGCGACGAAAAGATCGATGCGATCATGCTGACGCTTATGGAAGGCCTTCCGTAAGAAAGTGGCCGTCGACGCAGGCCATTTTCCTATCGTTAACGTGTCCTCAATAGAGCCGGAGCCCCGTTGTCGGTCAGGTCCAGGTTTCAAACCGCGTATGGCTGCTAAGCACCGGAGTGGGCCTGGGTTTCTCCGTCAACCGTATCGGGCTTATTGTCCTGAGTTGCATCATTGTGCCTGGGCGGTCTCTCATGATTTCTATGGTGGCCTGCGCCATAGTAGCGAATGGCCCATGCGGCAAGGCGTTCGTCATTGCTGGGGACATAGCATTCCCGCCAGCATTCCCGTCGAGATTTGAATATTGATGAATTCATAATGGAATCGAATATTTTTGACGTCAGCATCAGATAAGAGATGTGTTAGGAATTGATAGGCATTGCTTCATCGTGAGCGCCAGCTCGGTCTACGGGCGGGCGTAACGCACCGGGTAGGCGCTTGGGATGCGTTTATTTGCGCTTTATGCCGCGCCTTGGAGTTGGGGGCGCGCGTCCTTCCACACAGTGGATATATTGACTCCCATGCCTTGGCCGATACCGCCGAAGTTGAGCGCAATAACGTTATTGGTACGCTGGTCGATAATGGGAGAACCAGATGTTCCGGGCACGTTGAATGCGTTGTGTACGAGCACCCGGCCGGAATACTTTGCACCAAGGTCGGATGTTGTCCGGAGTATTTTGCTGTTTCTTCCGGAACTGTCTTTAGAGGAGATCCCCTTTACGCGGCCGGTGGCATGATTGGGCATATATATATCGTCTCCAACGAATGCCGATCCTGATAGATTGGATGGCAAGGGGAGAAAGCCGATCGCCTTGGGTTTATCTTCGTTATTTACACGGAATATGGCGTAGTCGAGCCCTGCGTTTCCTGCCGACTGGCTCGGTAAATTTATTCGTTCCTGTGGGGCGCCGTTTGGATTTTCGTAACCGAGCCATAGCTCGTATCGGTTATTACCGCTGCCGCCGCGAATGACATGGTCGTTGGTGACGACATAAATGCTGGAGTCGCCCATATAGGGTGATGTAGCCAGGAAGCCGGTGCCAAGATGATTGACCTGTCCGTCGGGTTTTATTTCCACCACAGCGCCAACTGCCTGAGCGCTGGCGTACATGACGCCTTCAGGCGATTGCGCGGGGCTGGATGCGAGAGTGCGCGCTAATGTATTGGTCAAGCCAAAAGGATAGCTGTTCGCCCAAGCATCGTTGTTTGAGTTTTCGGCGGGACCTGGTGCCGTTCGGCCGGCCGTGTCGGTGATCGCTCTCGGCACGTAAGCAAGCGTCGAAACGTCGCCCTGGGTCGTTGCCCCCTGATATTGATACCCGAAAATTTCCGGTGGGGGCGCCGGGGGGCGGTTTTCTCGGCAGGAACCGAGATTACGCCACAAGGGCTTGTCTACCTTGATGCCGTCGCCGTCTTTGCGGATATAGATGTCCCAACTCTTATCAGGCCCCAACGACATCGTGTGCCGGGTGATGGATGCATCCGGAGCCATGATGACTTCTTTGGATGTGTTGCCTTGATTCGACAATACAGGCCATACGTTTAGCGCCGGTGCTGAAGGGATGGTATTCATTTGATCTGCTTTACATGTGACATGAATGCACAGATTGAGCCGCATTGCACTGTGATCAGGGTGGTATGTATCTGTGGGCTGATTGTTGATGGATGCCAGGCGGCACCATGCGGAGATGGAAAAGAATTTCCACGACCGCAGCTTTAGGCGAAGCCTTGCTCCTGGTTGCCTGTTTTAGGCATATCGATACGGCGAGGGTGGTAAATGCTTAAGGGCGCGACAAGCGCATGGTGCATGCGCGTTGTTATTGCAATTGACCTGGCAGTGATCGCGCATGCAGATCGGCAACGCGCGCTAAGGAATTCGTCCTGAGGGTTGCGTACCACGCCCGTCGGTGCACCGTATTTACACAACCCCTCTGACTTCTCCATGCCCGTCCCGAAGATGTCTTGGGCGCATCAGCATGCTCACCAAATTCTGCATGTAGTGATTAATTACCACGGACCGCCAACGTCATCGGGTAAGAATCGGCGCCGAGTTGCGATGCCTGCCAGGGTATGACAGCAGCAAGCTTCTCGAATTCGTCACTTTTTCTAAAGGACTAACTACATGAAGTTTTCGATTGTGTTTACGGCTGCCGTACTGGCGATGGGTTCGGTGCCGTTACAGGCATTTGCCAACGACGGAACCATTAGCTTCAAGGGCGGCCTTACGCCTACGACCTGTCAAGTGGAGGGCCATGATCCGGGGCAGGGTAATGCCGACAAGCTCGTTCAGATGCATCACTTTCCTGTCGGCGAATTCCAGAAGCCCGGATCTACGGGTACAACGAAAGAATTTGTGATTCATATCGGCGGCAACGGGGACGCCAGCTGTACCAATGGCCATATTGCCTATGTGGAATTTGATGGACTTAGTCCTTCGATCGATAAGGAGCGTGGCTTTCTGAATCCCGACCCGGGCGGCGCCACGAATGTGCAGATCCAGATCCTCAACAAGGACGGCTCGGTGATCAATTTGGCGGATGACGGTGTATCGAAGGGCGTAACGATCGAAAACAATCAGGCGGTCATTCCGTTGGACGCGCGCTACTACTCCGCCAATGGCCATGCCACGTCCGGAGAGGTGAACGCCCGCGTAGGCTACGCGGTGGTCTACGACTAAATCGCACGGCATTGCAAACCTTTCGCGGCTACGTCGCGTCGCGCCCGCCTCGCGCGACGCGGGCGTCCTTGTTCACTCTAGAAGAGCAAAGTTATGACAATTGCTAACCGCTTTGTCGCGGTGTTCGCCGTGCTCATGACGGCGTTGAGCGCAATACCGGCCCAGGCTGGCGTGATTATCGATACCACCCGAGTGGTGTATCCGGCCAAGAACAGGGAGGTGACGGTGCGGCTCGATAACAAGGGCGACCGGCCTGCGCTGATCCAGGTATGGATGGACAGCGGCGATGATAACGTCACGCCGGACAAGGCCGATGTACCGTTCACCCTCACGCCGCCGATGTTCCGCATGGATCCGGCCAAACAGCAGGCGGTGCGCATGGCCTTTATGGGTGAGCTGTTGCCCGCCGACAAGGAGAGTCTTTTTTGGTTCAACATGCTGGAAGTGCCGCCGAAGCCGGCGGCTAAAGACGACGACGGCAATGCGCGCAACTTGCTGCAATTCGCGTTCCGCACACGCATCAAGGTGTTCTACCGTCCCGCCGGATTGCCGTACGACGTAAACGATGCGCCGTCCAAGTTGAGCTGGAAACTCGTTAGAGCCGACGAAGGCTATGCTTTGGAGGTAGGCAATCCTTCGCCTTATTACGTGTCGTTCGAACAAGTCGAGCTGCACGATGGCTCGCGCACTTACCAGCGCGGCCAGCGCGATAGCGCCAAAAGCAGCATGGTGGCTCCCGGGGGCAGCTTGCGTTTCCCGTTGCCGGCTTTGAAGAACATGCCGGCCGCCGGTGCGCAGGTGGAGTTCACCTCAATTGACGACTACGGCGCGCGCAAGCCGGGCAAGACGGCCGTCATGTTTTAGCCCCAGCCGGCAGCACTCCTTTCTTTGATATTTCGTGTCTCCGAAGTACCGCGGGTATTCGGAGGGAATCCACATTTTTGTCCATGGAAGTTCATTGATGCATCCGCGCTCTTCTGACACCGGTTTGGCGGGGCACGCCCAGGCGCCGGCTTTGCCGCGCAAGCGCCTGGGCTTTTTTGTCCACGCCGCTCTGTTATGCACGGCGGGTACGGCGGTGGCCGATCCGGTTGCACCCGCTGCGGCACTTGACCCTGCTTCACCTGCTTCGCCCGAAGCGGTGGAGTTCGATGCGGGCTTCTTGCCGCGTGGCAGCCACACCAGTCAGGTGGATCTTTCCCGCTACGAAAAAGGCAATGCAGTGTTGCCCGGCACTTACCGCGCCGACGTGATCATCAATGGCGGGTTGATGAGCAACCGCATGGATATAACGTTCGCCGCCGTGGATGACCGAGCGAGCGCGCAGCCGTGCTACGACCGCGACTTGCTGATCCGCCTGGGCGTGGATCTGTTGGGCATTCAAAGCAAAACCGAGCTGGCGGCATCACATAGCCAGATTGCTGCAGCTCAGCCCTTGCCGATTCCGGAGGGCAGCTTTTGCGGCGATATCAGCCAATACATTCCCGGTGCAACGGCCAGCTTCGACACGGGTGAGCAACGCCTTACCCTGACCGTGCCGCAGATCTATATGCGGCGCAATGCGCGTGGTTTCGTCAGTCCGGAAAGCTGGGACAACGGCGTGCCGGCTGCCATGATTGGCTACAACTTCAACACGTACAGCAACACCTATGGTGGCCGCACATCCACCAGCAACTATTTGGGACTCCATGCTGGCGTCAATCTAGGGCCGTGGCATTTACGCCATACCGGATCGCTGACGACTGGCGGACCGCGCGGCGCCCGCTACCAGAACAGCGACATCTATGTGCAGCGCGACCTGCCCAAACTGCAATCGCAGTTGCTGGTGGGCCAGGTGTACACCGATGGCAGCGTGATCGATAGCGTGCGCATGCGTGGCGCGGTGCTGGCCACCGATGACAACATGCTGCCGCCAACGCAGACCGGCTACGCGCCGGTGGTGCGCGGCGTCGCCGAAACCACGGCCAAAGTCATCATTCGCCAACGTGGCGTGATCCTGGACCAGGTCACCGTGGCGCCGGGCCCGTTCGCGATCGACGACCTCACTCCGACCGGGTACGGCGGCGATCTCGAAGTGGAAATCACCGAGGCCGATGGCCGTAGAAAAACCTTGCTGGTGCCGTATGCAGCCACGCCGCAATTGCTGCGCCAAGGCTATAGCCGGTACTCGATGTCATTAGGCCAGATGGACGACGCCGGCTTGAAGGTCAAGCCGGCCATCACCCAGGGCGCCCTCCAGCGCGGTATCAATAACCGATTCACCGGATACGGTGGCGCGACCTTTGCTCAAGGGTATGGTGCGCTCACGCTTGGCAGCGCCGTCGGCACGCCTATCGGCGCGTTATCGCTGGATATGACGCAGGCGCGCACCACCTTGCCTACGGGCAGCCCGCAGCGCGGTCAGAGCGTACAGCTGCGCTACGACAAGAATTTCAACAGCGGTCTTTACGTTTCGCTGGGTGCGTATCGCTACTCCACTCGCGGCTACCTCAGCGTGCGCGATGCGTTGGCGCTGCATCAATTGGCGCTTGAAGGTGGCAATCCGGAGAATTACGACCGCTTGCGCAGCCGCTTGCAGGTCTCCATCAATCAGTCACTGGGCAAAGGCGGGGGCCAGCTTTATCTGCAAGGGCAGGCCGACAACTACTGGAGCCGGCGCGCCAACCAGTTGAACTTCACCCTGGGCTATGTGAACCAGTGGAAGTTGCTTAGCTATACCCTCACTGCGCAGCGTCAGCGCGATGTGGGCATGCATCGCAGCGATACGCAGATTAATCTCACCGCGTTCATTCCACTGGGTCGAGCCACGCGCGCTCCCACGTTCAACACCTCTCTGGTTCACGACAGCAACAACAGCAGCAGCCAACTGGTTGGCCTCAACGGCCAGTTTGGTGCGCAGTCGCAAGGTACGTATGCGCTCTCTGCCATGCACTACCAGCAAAACGGCACGAGCGGCAACACCAATGCGCAATACAACGCGCCCTTGGCTACGCTTACGGGCACTTACTCGCAAAGCAGCGGTTATCGTACGGCTTCGTTCGGCATGGCCGGCGGCATGGTGGCGCATGCGGGTGGCGTGACGCTGGCGCAAACGGTCACCGATACCATCGGCATCGTCCATGCGCCCGATGCGGCGGGCGCGGTGGTCAACGGTGTATCGAACAATATCAAGATCGATGGTCGCGGCTATGCCGTGGTGCCGTATTTGCAGCCATACCGACTCAATACGGTGCAGTTGGATCCCGCCAACATTCCCGCCGACGTCGAACTGAAGAGTGCTTCGGAGAACGTCGCGCCGCATCGCGGTGCGGTGGTGCCGATCACGTTCGAAACCGAAAGCGGCCGCTCGGTGCTGATCAAGGTCGGCCATCCCGATGGCGAACCTTTGCCCTTCGGCGCCGACGTGTTCGATGCCGATGGCAAGAGCGTGGGTGTGGTGGGACAAGCCAGCCGCCTGTACGTGCGCGGCGTGGCTGACAGCGGCACCTTGACGGTGAAGTGGGGCAGCGCAGCGGATGAGCAATGCCATGTTGATTACAACCTGCCGGCGCAAGGCAGGCAGCGCCAGCGCGTACCTGATGCCATCCGTGCGTCGTGCGCTGGGAGGGGAGTGAGAACGGATACCGGACCGGGATCGGTTGCGCCGCCACCATCCACTACTTGGAAGCCTTCGGCTTTCGAAACCATGCCGCTTTCGCCGGCGACGCATGATCAAGAGGACGCGAATCCATGATAACGATATTGAACCGTCCAATGGCTTTTACCGGAACGCAACGGTCTATCACACGTATGCAGGCCTCAACGTGTCTGGTGGATATATATCTTTGCTCGGCGGTTGCTAAGGTTATGAAATCTCATCGAATCGCGCGTAAACACAGTTATATGGTGTTTGCATTGTTGCTGATGTTTTGGGGGCGCCAATGCGCAGCGGCTATCACCGACCCGTGCTGGGGTCCAAACACCACGCAATCGATAAATTTCGGCACGGTGATCGTACGTAATTCCGTACCCTTAGGTGGAATCATTGGCGAGTACACGGCTACGCCTGCGGCGCGTGGTGGATCTTCTGGCACTTCACCCTACTATTGCTATGTCAAAGGTGCTGACGTGAGTCTCTTCACGACGCCCTACGACGTAAGCCAAAAGATCTACAGAACGAATATCGATGGAATCGGGATAGTTATCGCCACTAGCGGTAATCAAGGTTGGCCTTCCATAACCGTGGTTGCGCCCTTTGGTATTAATCTTTACACACCAGCCTTAAATGGCAATTATTTTAGCGATCAGAACTATAGGGTAAGGCTTATAAAAATCGCGGATAAAGTTAGTTCTGGCAATTTAAGCACGGGCCTTGCTTCGACATTTCTGGCAGGTAATGGTGTGGTCATGTACCGCCTGAACATAACCGGTGGCACGATCGTTGGGACCAACCCTACTTGCGATCTCAGCGCCGGCGACGTAAACAAAACGATCAATCTGGATCCTTTTCAGCTCAAGAACGTTCCTGTTTCCAATTCATTCGGAGAAAGGGCTTTCCCGATCACCGCCAACTGCGCCGATGCCAAGACCGCCACGTTTACGTTCACCGGCACGCCGAACACGATAGGCGGTGACACGTACCGCTTTGCGAACACCGGCACGGCAAAAGGATTGGCGATGCACCTGAAGACGACCGCGGACGGCCAGACCATTCGTGCCGACGGTACCAGCGGCCTCAACAAGCGGACGGTCGATGTATCCAATGGGGCCGCGGTGCTCAATCTTGCGGCGGCCTACTGGCGCGAGCCGGCGGAATCGCTGACTACCGGCTCTTTCAAAAGCACTGTCACCGTCACCCTGGGCTACGACTGAGGTAGCGCCGTCGTTGCAACATGTAGGAGTACATCGTCATGCACCTTATTCCACCGTCGCTGTTGGCAATTGGCGCCGTGCTGGCGCTTTCGTTCACGTCATCGGCATTTGCCGCGGCCACCGGCACCATCATCGTGGAAGGACGTATCGACGATAATGTCACTTGCGACCTCCGTGCCGGCGACGTGAACAGAACTATCAAGCTGGATCTCTATCCTGTCGGCAATGTACCGGCTTCCAATCAAAGCTTTGGATATCAGTCTTTTACCCTTACTGCTGACTGCAGCACTAATGCCACGACGGTCAGCTTTTTGTTCAGCGGCACGCCCAGCGTCGGAGATGGCGCTCGTTTTCAGAACACCGGCGATGCGACCGGGCTTGGCTTGCAACTGGAATCGGCCGCCGATGGAAAGCTGATCCCCGCCAACGGTATCGACGGCGATCGGACGCGCACGCTCAATGTGGTCAACGGCACCGCCGCACTTAACCTCAGGGCGGCTTACTATCGAGAGGCGCCGGTGAAAGCCGGAAGTTTCGAAAGCAAGGTCATGGTCAGCTTGAGCTATAACTAAAGGCAAGAACGTCGTTACGTTCCTGCCGCTGGTCACCGCAAAATCGGGCAGAGCTAATTTTTCATCTTTACTTGGCCAGTTGCATGGTGTGGTTCCGCTTTGGCTTTCGCATGATGTCGCGCACGATTTGAATGATGGACACCAAGATCAGGGTAAAGCCAATATGTCAGACATTTCGTGATTGGCTTGGCTGAAAAGCGCGACGTCGCCAACAATGGCGATGCGAGGTAGCGGAAGGTCTTGCGGATGACCCATTGGGTATTCTTTTACTACCCAATGTAAAATAAAAAATATATTGTCATTTAACTTATATTCAAAACTATTTTTGAGCGAGTTGGCGATACTGTATGTCCAGTGCCGCGAGCGTGCCGAGAAAATTTCAATGAACATTTTTTCTGCGCGACTGGCCTCGATATGCCATTGCATATGGCGATGACGGACTGAGGAATGTAATTTTTGAAACGCTTGGTCCAGAGAGAGGTCTTTGTTTTGATCTAAACGAGTGCCGGGACCCAGCGTCTTAAGGCCACTGGGTCCCGGCTTTCTCCATAACCCGGACACTTCCCTGTGCCCTTCTTCAAATATCAGGCAATGCAGACGGTGGAGTGCCATACATATGTATGGCAGAAAATTTGGCGCGATGTCGTTGCGGGCAATGACATAGGATTTGTCGGACCGCCTTCGCAAAGCAGAGCGGCACTGTCAGCGAAAGCCATTCGCTACTCATAGGCTTATCCGCCTGTATGCCACGCGACCAATGCGCGCAGTTGTAGGACAGCTTGCTGGAGAAGTCGGGAACGTGCTGTGAGTGAGGTCTGCAGTATGTGCCTACGAGAAAGATCGAGGAGACTACTGTATTGATAGCCATTGCTTTCCACGTTTCATGGCATTTTCTTTTGACGCATAGGCCTGGTGTGCTTACGTTGGCATCCGCTCGCTTGTTTGTTCAGTGCGGGCGTCTCTTAAAAGATCCGCCATCGTGGCGAGGAAAACATGGTTGTCCCCTTCTTGATGTTAGCTGCGGCGCCCTTTTCGGCGATTGGAAATGACGCGACCGAACAAGCGTCGATCAGTGTCAAGTTCGGCAAGCCTACGATCCAGCAGAAGCTCTTCTACAGAAAAATGTATGAAAAGAAGCCCTTTCCCGACGCGACCTTGTTCTATTACGACAACGGTATGTACAAGATCATTTCACAGGGCGAAGAACATTACGGCGTATATGTGGTCAGTGGACGCTTGACTGATGACGGGTATTCGGTGCACTACATATCGCTTCCTTCATCCGACTGGGGCGGCAAGACGGCTCACCATTATCTGAAGTTCGATCGGAAGACAGGTAAGTTCACGCAGCAAGCCAACTGGGAAGATGATCCAGACATCGCTCCGCAATACGGTGATTTCTCTCAGGAGGAAAACACGATTGCAGACCCGCGTTCCATGACATGGAAGACCCATGCGAGTTCGGAGCAGAAAGATCGCTGAGCAGCGGGATGGGCGACTTAAGGATGCTCTGATCTATTCCACGCACCCGGCATGACGTCCAGAAGGCGCGCAGGGTGTGTTTCGTGGCGCAGGGCAGACTGGCCGTCTGTTCAAGCCACGCGGCGCAGGCTGCGGGCCTTGTGGACGTCACCCCGTCATTTAAATTCACGATGTTGGGGGCGCACTGTATGCGCGTATCGCTGCGCCCCAGCGTCTAGACAGACGGCCAGTCTGCCTTCGCCACTGGGGCGCAGCGATACGCGCATACAGTGCGGTGACGGGTACGTGGAATAGATCAGCGCATCCTTAAATGCTTTGGCACGGATTAGTCCTGCATCCCTGGATCCACATCTTGCTGATGGGCGAAGATCATTGCCGCCAGGATCATGATGTGGCACCCGAAGACACCCACCTTCCGTACCTTGTCTTTGATGGCCTTGCGAAACCCCTTCTATATATCTGCGTACTGATCGCATATCCGGTCGTGACTAGGCTTTGAGCGCCACGTAGGCTATCGCCAGTCCGCGCGTCACCTCCGTTTAGCCATGGCGGGCACTCGAAGCTTTCAGCGATGAGCATCAGTCGGAGGCTTGCATGCCATGGAGGGCTCTCGTTGTTCCTGCGCAACGCGTACAGACGGTATCGAGCATCAATCCCGGACTGGGCGCGTTTCCAAAGGTGATGGATTCCCTGTTTTTTGTGCCGGCGTATCGCGAGGAATTTGCCTCGCCGGACCCGTCGGCGACGCACCTTGCCCTTTGATGACAAGGCCGGCTGCATGCCCTCAATCGATCGATCAAGGGCAAGCCCCATGGATCAGGAATCAAAAAAAATATTTCCAAGGGTTGACAGTTTCGCACTGCAGCAAGACAATTCCCGCGCCCACCGGCGCAGCTTATGACCGGCCGGGCCTCTGTCCGAACTTACCAAGGCATATGGACGTTTACCCTAGTCGCAACGTCGACATCCGCGAGCATCGGGTGCCGGCATTGCATAACAAGCTGATCGTTCGCGGCAACCGCCAGCGGTTGGCCGGCGCTTTCCTCGACTAGGGAAGTCCGGCCCGCTCCTAACGGTGCCGTGAGCACCGTATTAAAGGAGATGGGCCCATGAAGCTCCTTCGCGATTTCTTTCGTATCCGCACCTCGGATCGCTCTCTCTTGGGCGGCCGCCGTGATGTTTCTCGCCGCAGCTGGACGATCACTGTCCCCAAGCCGCTGCCGGATCACGCTCAAGACAATGTGATCGATCTGCGCCGTCATTCGGACCAGGCGCATGCCCGCTCGTCTGCCCGGCAGGAAAACGACGCACCGAAATCTCGCGGTCATCTACAACTGGTATCCAGTCACGGATGAGTCATCAATGATGACTTGTGCCGCTCCTCGCAAAGGTTGGCCTCCGCCAGTTCCCTGGTCGGAGCCGCTTGGGCGGCGTTAGCGCGGTTCGGCGTTAGCGCGGGCGATCCCCGCAGACTCGCTGATCCATCCAGGCATCAACGAAAACCACGGAAGCGAGTCGATGAATAAGCATTCCCCCCAGACCATCGCAGGCAAGGTGGCCGGCAAGGGCGCCGCGGCACCCTTGCGCGTGGCCGTTGCGCAGGAGGGGTACCGTCAGAACGATGAGCTGCTGGCCGCGCTGGACACCAGCCTGGCCGGGCTTAATGAGGAGCAGATCGCCGAGCGCCTCGATCGCGACGGTGTCAATGAGGTTTCGCACGAGAAGCCGCCGCATTGGGCGCTCCAGTTGCTGCATGCGTTCAAGAACCCGTTCATCGTGGTGTTGCTGGTGCTGGCTTGCGTCCAGCTTGCGACCGACCCGACCAATCTGACCGGCCCCACCATCATTTCAGTGATGGTGCTGATCAGCGTGTCGTTGAGCTTCGTGCAGGAATACCGTTCCTCACAAGCGGCCGAAAAGCTCAAGGCGATGGTGCGCAATACCGCCACGGTGACGCGCCGCGCATCCGATGGGCACAGCGAGCGCATCGAAGTGCCGGTCGCCGAACTGGTAGCCGGCGACATCGTGCATCTGGCCGCTGGCGACATGGTGCCTGCGGACCTGCGCCTGCTTAGCGCGAAGGACCTCTTTATCAGCCAGGCGATTCTTTCCGGCGAATCGCTGCCGGTGGAAAAGTCTGCGCCGCAAAGTGGTGCAGATTCCGAGCAGGCGAAGGCCGAAGTCGCGGACAGTCCGCTGGATCTGTCGACGGTCTGCTACATGGGCACGAACGTGGTCAGTGGTTCGGCCACTGCCGTGGTGGTGGCGACGGGACCGCGCAGTTATCTGGGTTCGTTGGCGCGCACCATCGTTGGTACGCGCGTGCAGACCAGCTTCGATCGCGGCGTGAAGAGCGTGAGCTGGTTGCTGATCCGCTTCATGGCGGTGATGGTGCCGATCGTCTTCCTCATCAATGGCCTGGACAAGCACGATTGGCTGCAGGCTTTCCTGTTCGCACTGTCCGTGGCGGTCGGCCTTACCCCGGAAATGCTGCCGCTGATCGTGACCGGCAACCTTGCCAGGGGCGCCATCGCGATGTCCAAGCGCAAGGTGGTGGTGAAGCGCTTGAACGCCATCCAGAATTTCGGCGCGATGGACGTGCTGTGCACCGACAAGACCGGCACGCTCACGCTCGACAAGATCGTGCTGGAGCGCCACCTGGATCTATTCGGCGAGGAGTCTGACGAGGCGTTGGAATACGGTTATCTCAACAGCCGCTTCCAGACCGGTTTGAAGAACCTGATGGATAAGGCGGTGCTGGCGCATCGCGATCTCGAGCCCACCGCTGCCAAGTACCGCATCGTCGACGAGATTCCGTTCGACTTCCAGCGTCGCCGCATGTCGGTCATTCTCGACGACGGCGAAGGGCGTGAGTTGCTGGTCTGCAAAGGCGCCGTGGAAGAAATGCTGTCCATCTGCGCCTACGCAAAGGCCGGTGACGGCATTCGTCCGATGACCGACGAGCTGCGCGCCGAGATCAAAGCGATGACGCGCGACCTCAATGAGGACGGCCTGCGTGCGCTGATCGTGGCGGTCAAGCGTCAGGCGCCCGCCAACCGCACCTACAGCGTCTCCGACGAGACCGAGTTGACCGCGGTGGGTTGCCTGGCTTTCCTCGATCCGCCGAAAGATACCGCCGGCACCGCCATTGCCGCGCTTCATCATCACGGCGTGGAAGTGAAGGTGATCACCGGCGACAACGAAGCGGTGACGCGCAAGATTTGCCGCGAAGTGGGCCTGGACGTGGTCAACTCCGCGCAAGGCAAGCACATCGAGCCGTTGGACGACGCGGAGCTGGATGAACTGGTCAAGCGCACCACCGTGTTCGCGAAGATGTCGCCGCTGCAAAAAGCGCGCGTGGTGAAATCGCTGCAACGCCAGGGGCACACGGTTGGCTTCCTGGGTGACGGCATCAACGACGCTCCGGCATTGCGCGAAGCGGACGTGGGTATTTCGGTGGATACCGCCACCGACATCGCCAAGGAGTCGGCGGACATCATCCTGCTCGAAAAGAACCTGATGGTTCTTGAGGAAGGCGTGATCGAAGGCCGCATCACCTTCGGCAACATCATCAAGTACATCAAGATGACCGCCAGCTCGAACTTCGGCAACATGTTCTCGGTGCTGGTGGCCAGTGCGTTCCTGCCATTCCTGCCGATGCTGCCGCTGCAGTTGCTCGTGCTGGACTTGCTCTACCACGGCTCGCAGCTGTCGATTCCCTTCGACCGCATGGACGAGGAATACCTGCGCAAGCCGCGCAAGTGGGATGCCAGCGACATCGGCCGTTTCATGGTGTGGATTGGACCGGTGAGCTCGATTTTCGACATCACCACCTACTATCTGCTGTGGCACGTGTTTGGCGCGAACTCGGCAGAGCATCAGGCGTTGTTCCAGACCGGCTGGTTTATCGAGAGCCTGCTGACACAGACACTGATCGTGCACATGATCCGTACGCGCAAGATTCCGTTCGTGCAAAGCATCGCATCGGCGCCGGTATTGGCGTTGACCACGCTGGTGATCTGCATCGGCCTGATATTGCCGTTCTCGCCGATCGCTTCGAAATTCGGCTTCGTATCGCTGCCTTCGGCGTATTTCGGTTGGGTCGCCTTGACCGTATTTACTTATGCCGTGCTCACGCAGTTTGTGAAGACGATTTATATACGCCGCTACAAGCATTGGCTTTAAGAAGCGGCTTGGTAGGTTGGAGTGGGGTGTAAACCTCGCTCCAATCCACGAACTTCCGTAGATATTTCCAGGGGAGGTGTGCCATGAAAGGCACCTTCGCACTCTTCGACATCGCAGGCTATGTCGCGTTGCTGCTGTGGGGTACGCACATGGTGACCAGTGGTGTGCTGCGCGGCTACGGCAGCGCATTGCGTCGTTCGCTGGGCCGCTTTCTCGGCACGCGGCCGAGTGCCTTCGCATTCGGCATCTGCATCACCGCGCTACTGCAGAGCAGTACCGCCACCGGCATGATGGCCACGTCGTTCGCAGCCAGCGGTTTTCTCGGCCTTGCGCCGGGGTTGGCGGTGATGCTGGGTGCCAATGTCGGCACCACGCTGATCGTGCAAGTGATGTCGTTCAATATCGCGCTGATCGCCCCGGTGCTGGTTCTGATTGGCACGGCCATGTATCGCCGCAGCGATGATGCGCGCTACGAAAACCTAGGCCGTGTCGGCATCGGGCTGGGCCTGATGCTGCTGGCGCTGCATCTGCTGGTGCTGACCATGGCGCCGATGGAAAACGCGCAGCTGCTCAAGGCGGGCATGCAGGCACTGGCGGAGGAACCGGTGATGGCCTTGCTGGTTGCCGCGCTGCTGACCTGGATGTGTCATTCCAGTGTGGCGATCGTGCTGCTGATCGTGTCGCTTGCCACAGGTGGCGTTGTCGATGCGCCGGGTGCGATGGCGTTGGTGCTCGGTGCCAATCTCGGCAGCACCTTGCCCGCCTTGCTCGAAGCGCATACACCGACGGCACGACGTTTGCCGTTTGGCAATTTGCTGGTGCGCGCATTTGGTTGCCTGGTTTGTCTGCCGTTGCTGCATCCCATGGCGCATTGGCTGTCCGCGCTGGGCGACTCGCCTGCACGTGTCGCAGTCAATTTCCATACCGCGTTCAATCTGGTGCTGGCGCTGATCTTCCTGTTGCCGGTGAACAAGCTCGCGCAATGGCTGGTGCGGATGCTGCCGGAGCCGCCTCAGCCTGCCGATCAGGGTGTGCCGCTGTATCTGGAAGAGGCAGCATTGGAGAGCGCCGGCGTAGCACTGGTGAACGCACAGCGCGAATCCATGCGCATGGCCGACATGGTCGAAGGCATGTTGAAGGGCCTGGTCGAGGTCTTTGGCAAGGACGACAGCGCGCGCGCTGCCACCATCAGCAAGATGGACCCCTATCTGGATCGCCTCGGCGTCGCCATCCGCCAGTATCTGGCCGACCTGGGCAGCGAAGCGTTGAATGAGGAAGACGGCGAGCGCAGCCAGGAAATCCATGCGTTCGTGATCAACATCGAGCACATCGGCGATATCACCGCCAACAACCTGGTGGAGTTTGCCGCGAAGAAGGCGCAAAGCGGGCAGGATTTTTCGGCGGACGACATCCAGGATCTTGCAGCCATGCACGCACAGATCATGGAAAGCCTGCGCTTGTCGCTTGCGGTGTTCATGCGCAATGACCTGCGTGCCGCGCAGCAGCTCATAGAGCGCAAGGAGTTGCTATGGCGCTTGGAAAACGAGGCTTCTGACCGGCACATTCGCGAACTGCGCCTGCAGCGTGATGGCGGTGGTGGCGATGTCTACCTGCGCATCCTGCGCGATCTGCGCCGTATCCATTCGCACCTGGCGGCGATCGCCTACCTGCCGCTGGAACGTGCCGGCCTGTTGCAGGCCAGGCTCGTTCAACCCCATGGCCACCATTCTGTTGCAGAAGGAAAAGCCTGAACTTGGACAGTCATACGCAAGCCGAACCACCGACTATTAGCCCGCCTCGCTAACCACTGCCTTTGACTCGGCAGCGGTTAGCAGCGACACAACCGCGGTCCGGGTCTGTAAGGCATCTGCAACAGATTGCCTTGCCCCCTTCACCGTATTGCAACAACGTTATGGCCTCGTGATCACGGGGGAATGCCATAGCGCCGCAACGATTGGGGAACACCAATGTTTCACCTGCTTCATAAACAAGGATGGCGACTGGCGGCTGCCATGGCCGTGGCGCTGAGCATGGCGGCCTGCTCGCATGGCGAAAACGGGGCTGAAGCACCGGCGGCGTTTATCGTCGAGCATGGCCAAATCAAAGTCCCGGACGGCTCGCCCTTGCGCAAGGAGCTGGTCGTGCAAGCGGTCGAGATACGGCAGGCCCCTCACTCGATGGTATTTCCGGGAAATGTGGAAGCCGATCCCGCGCATACATCCAATGTGCTGCCACCCCTCACCGGCAAAGTAATGGCATTGAAGGTGGGCTTGGGCGACCACGTCAGCAAGGGCCAAGTGTTGGCGGTGATCGACTCCGGCGATTTTGCGCAGGCCAATGCCGATGTCGAAAAGGCACGCGATGCGTTGAGTCTCGCCAAGAAAACGCTTGATCGTGTGCGCGCCGTGAAAACCGCCGGCGGCAACGCGACCAAGGATCTGGAATCCGCACAGAGCAGCTACAACCAGGCCCAGGCGGAATTTGATCGCGCCCAGACACGTCTCAGTGCTTTAGGTGGTATGTCGGGTGCCGCTCCTCGCCCGATGCAGATCGTTGCACCGACCAGCGGCTACGTCACCGCGCTGTCGATATCGCCTGGCACGTATGTCAACGACGCCTCCGCGGCGATGATGACCATCTCGAACCTCGATTCGGTATGGATCACTGCCAACGTGCCGGAGAGCGATGTTGGCCAGATCGCCAAAGGCGACAACGTCGACGCGGTGCTGTCGGCCTATCCGAACGATGTGTTCCATGGCAGCGTGAGTTTCGTCAATCCGCTACTGCAGTCCGATACACGACGTGATCTGGTGCGCGCGGTCTTCGCCAATGCGGAGGGCAAGCTCAAGCCCAACATGTATGCCAACGTCAGCATCGACGTTCCGCAGCCTGCACAGGTATTCGTCCCTGAATCCGCTTTGCTGATGAACAACGACAGCATCACGGTGTTCGTCGAAGTATCCCCTTGGACATTCGAGCGCCGCACGGTCGATCTGAGCTATGGCGAAGCGGATGGCACGCGCGTGCTGAAAGGCGTAAAGGCGGGCGATCGCGTGATCGTGAAGGGCGGAGTGCTGCTCAATGATTAACGCACTCTTCCGCTTTTGTTTCGAAAAGCGCAAGTTGTTTTTTGTGGTGACGATGCTCGTCATCTGCTTCGGCTATTACTCGTGGACGCAGTTGTCGATCGAAGCTTATCCAGAGCTGAGCGACGTCACTGCGCAGATCACCACGCAAGTACCGGGTCTTGCCGCGGAGGAGATCGAGCAGCAGATCACCACGCCGCTGGAACGCGCGCTGGCCAGCACGCAGGGTCTGGTTGGCATGCGCTCGAGCAGTACGTTCGGACTCTCGTTGATCACGCTGGTCTTCAAGGACGGCGCCGACGATTACTGGGAACGTCAGCGCGTGTTGGAGCACCTTAGCCAAGTGACCTTGCCGCCGGGCGTCACGCCGAGTCTCGATCCTGTTTCCGGTCCGGCGGGCGAGGTCTATCGCTACACGTTGGTATCGACCACCAAAAACCTGATGCAGCTATCGGAGATCCAGCGCTGGGTCGTTATTCCTGCGTTGCAGAAAGTGCCGGGCGTGATCAACGTCGACAACTTCGGCGGCTTCACCAAGGAATTCCAGCTCGAACTCGACCCGAAGCAGCTGCTGCACTACGGCGTCAGCGTCAATCAGGTGACCTCGGCGATTTCGTCCAACACATCCAATGCCGGCGGCGGTCGCATCACGCGTGGCGAGCAGTCGTACATCGTGCGCGGCATCGGCATGGTGCATACGCTCAAGGACCTGGGTGATATTGTCGTGACGCAGAACAATGGCGTACCGGTGCTTGTGCGCGATCTGGGTAAGCTGCGTTACGGTCACCAGGTGCGTGAAGGCATTCTGGGCAAGGACAGCAACCCGGACACCATCGAAGGCATCTGCGACTTGCTCAAATACGAGAATCCGTCGCGTGTGCTCGACGGCATCCACGCCAAGGTCGCCGAACTCAACAAGCAGCTTGCCTCCGAAGATGTGCGCATCGTGCCGTACATCGATCGCGACGATCTGGTGAATGCCACCAAGGAAAAAGTCTTCCACACGGTGATGGAAGGCATCGGGCTGGTCTGCATCGTGCTGATCCTGTTTCTGGGCAGCCCGCGGTCCGCATTGGTTGCTGCCGTGGCGATTCCGATGTCATTGGTCACGGTCTTCATCCTGATGCAGTTCACCCGCATGCCGGCGAATCTCTTTTCGCTGGGTGCCATCGATTTCGGTGTGATCGTGGATGGCGCGATCGTGGTGACGGAAGCGATTTTGCGCCAGCGCGAGATGAAGCCAACGGAAGTACTCGTCGAAGAAGACGTGATGCTGGTGAGCAGCCATGTGGGCCGCTCCATTTTCTTCGCGACCCTGATCATCATCACCGCGTATTTCCCGCTGTTCGCGTTCGAACATGCCGAAGGCAAGCTGTTTCGACCGATGGCCTTCACGGTCAGCTATGCGTTGCTGGCGGCACTTCTATGCACGGTAACGCTGACGCCGGCGCTGGCGTTTCTCGCCTTGCGCAAGCCGCGCAAAATATTCGAAAACAAACCGCTCAAGTGGTTACAGGAAAGCTTTACGCATACCCTGGGTCGATTGCTGCACAACCTCCCGGTTGCTTATGGCATTGCCATCGTGGCGTTCTGCGGCGTATTGATTCTCGGCGCGACCATCGGTCGCGAATTTCTGCCCGACCTCGACGAGGGATCGTTGTGGCTGCAGGTGCAGATGCCGACCGGCTTGTCGCTGGATAAGGCGAGCCAGATGACGTCGCAATTGCGCAAAGCGGTGCGCGAATTCCCCGAGGTGTCTTATGTCGTGACGCAGCTCGGGCGCAACGATACAGGCAGCGATCCGTGGACACCTTCGCATGTCGAAGCCGGCGTCGGCCTGACGCCCTACAGCACGTGGCATGGCGAAACCAAAGCCGAATTCCTGCGCAAGTTCAGTGCGCGCATGAATCAGATACCGGGCGTCAGCGTAGGTATCAGCCAGCCGATCGTGGATGGCGAGAACGATATGATCGGCGGTGCGCACAGCCCGTTGGTGCTGCGCATCTACGGCGACGATTTCCATGAACTTCGGCGCATCGGCAACGAGATTGTTGGTGTGCTGCAGGGTGTGCGTGGCACTGGCGATGCGTCGATCTTCCAGGAACCGCCGATTCCGCAGTTGGCAATCACCGCCGACCGCGATGCGGCTGCACGTTATGGCATCAATGTTGGCGATGTCACCAATCTGATTCAGACCGCCATCGGTGGTTCGCCGATCACGCAGGTGTATGTGGGCGACCGCATCTACAACGTTACGGCGCGCGTCTCCAATGACGTGGCGAACAATCTTGAAGCAGTCGGCGAATTGCCGCTGGCGTCGGCTACCGGCGCACAAGTGCCGCTGAAGCAAGTGGCGCATATCAATCTGGCGATGGGCGAGAGCACCATTGCTCATCAGGACGGCCAGCGTCAGCTCACCATTCGCATCGACAACCGCGGCCGTCCGCTGTCGGACTATCTGGTCGATGCGCAGAAGCAGATCGCTGAGAAGGTGCATTTCGACGATTCTCAGTATCGACTCGAATGGGCCGGTAATTTCCAGAACGAGCAGCGCGCGCAGGCGCGGCTGATCGTGGTGATGGGCTTGGTGATGGCGATCATGGCCGTGTTGCTATTCGCCGAGTTCGGCAAATTCCATCAAGCCGTGCTGGTGCTCGGCGTGGTGCCGCTGGCAACGGTAGGTGGTCTGATTGCCCTGCATCTGCGTGGCGAGACACTCAATATCGCCACCGCCGTCGGCTTTATTGCGCTGTTTGGCGTGGCGGTGCAGAACGGCATCATCATGGTGTCGAACATCAATCGCGTGCGACGCGAAGGTATGGCGCTGTTTGAAGCAGTGCTGGTAGGCGCCACCGAGCGCTTCCGTCCCGTGTTGATGACGGCAACGGTGGCGAGCGTGGGCATGCTGCCAGCGGCGCTTGCTACGGGTATCGGCACCGATGTGCAACGCGGCCTGGCAACGGTGGTGGTGGGCGGCTTGCCGATCGCCACGCTGCTGACGTTGTTCATTTTGCCCAGCCTGTACTACGGCACGGAGAACTTCATCAAGCAGCGCTGGGGTCATGCGCCGGGCGAGGTGGAGATCTGATCATGGCAGCGAATCGTCTTTTCAAACGGCACTTGCTTGCTCTCGGAGTAACTCTGGCGCTCGGCGCTTGCGCGGTTGGACCGGATTACCACCGGCCCGCGCCGCCTGCCGCACAGGGCTATATGAAGGAGGGCACGCCATCGGCCACGGCTTCCGCGCCAGGCGCGGATGGTCATGCTCAGAACTTCAACACCGAAGGGGATATTCCTGGCCAATGGTGGACGTTGTTTCATTCGGAGCCTTTGAACGGCCTGATCGACGACGCGCTCAAGCACAATCCCGATGCTGCTGCCGCGCAGCAGGCACTACGTCAGGCGATGGAAGACGTGCGCGCACAGCGTGGCCAATACTTTCCGCAGGTGAGTGCAGGCGTTGATCCCACTCGGCAGAAAACCGGGAAAGTGCTGGCCAGTGCCCTCAGTTCCAATGCGACGATCTACAACCTCACCACCGCACAGCTCAGCATTTCCTATGTGCCGGATCTGTGGGGTGCCAATCGTCGCCAGGTGGAATCCTTGGTGGCGCAGGCCGATGCGCAACGCTTTCAGTTGGAAGCGACTTATCTCACGCTGACGTCCAATCTCGTCAATGCAGCGGTAGAAGAAGCTTCGCTGCGCGCGCAGATCGCTGCCACGCAAGACATGATCGGCAGTCAGTCGAAAGTCCTGGATACCGGTAAGAAGCAATTCGCGCTAGGTGATGTGTCGGACGGTGATCTTGCCGCACAAGAGGCGACGCTCGAACAGACACGGGCGTCTCTGCCGCCGCTGCAGAAGCAGCTCGCACAACAACGCGATCTGCTCGCAACCTTGAGCGGCCGCACGCCCGATCAGGATGTACCTGCGAGCTTCAGTCTGGACAGTCTGCAACTGCCGCAAGACCTTCCGTTGACTCTGCCCGCCAGATTGGTCGAGCAGCGCCCGGACGTGCGCATGGCCGATGCACAGCTTCATGCTGCCTGCACGCAGGTGGGCATTGCGTTTGCCGCGCGCCTGCCGAACATCAACATTACGGCCAACTGGGGCAGCGCCACGGATCAGATGCATACGCTATTGGGGGCAGGCACGGGTTTTTGGAATATCGGCGCTGCAATAACGGCACCGCTGCTCGACGGCGGCATGTTGAAGCATAAGCAGCGCGCCGCCGAAGCTGCCTATAAAGAGGCCGCCGAGCAGTACCGCAGCACTGTGCTGACCGCTCTGCAAAACGTGGCCGATACGTTGCATGCTTTGCAATCCGACGCTGAAGCGATGGCAGCTTCAGCGCGCGCCGAGCAGGCGGCGGCGCGCAGCTATGGCATCGCGCAAAAGCAATATGCTCTGGGCGATATCAGCATGGTGGCCCTGCTCAATGCGCAGGTGACCTATCGGCAGGCTCAATTGAACCTGATCCAGGCGCGCGCCGCGCGCTATGCGGATACGGTCGCTTTGTTCCAGGCACTGGGCGGCGGCTGGTGGCACCGGCATGATGTGGCTGTTGCGCGATAAAACCTAACGTGCAGGAGGCTGCCTCCTTCCTTGCAGGCACAAGAGGGGTTGTTAGGCCAAGGTTCGCATCAGCAGTTCTGCAGCAGACGCCAACACCCATCGTGGGGCTCTACGTATCAGCGTTGAACGACATGATCGATCTGGATGCGAAGCGCGTGGCAGCCAGGCGCAAGCGTATTCCTCGGGATATCTGGGTGCTGATGGCCGTGCTGGCGGTGCTGACGTCGGTGATCATCGGCTATGGCCAGCGTCATCGTGCAGCGCTCGCCACATTTATTCCGGTGCTGATGGTGGCAATTTCGATGAGCCTGATTGCGGACCTGGATTCGCCGATCAATGGCTTGATCCAGGTCAGTCAGCAAAGCATGCAGATGCTCAGCGATGATCTGCATAAACAGTTTTGACATGTTGCTCGTATCTCCTGGCCGTCATTCCCGCTTTCGCGGGAATGACGGCAAGAAATATCCATAGATCATGCTTCAGCGTTGCGCCGCCGCCTCCACCACAGCACCAGCAACACCACGATCGCCAAGCCGCCCAGCAGCCACAAACTGTTCTGCCCGCGTTGTATCCACATGCCTAGCCACTCACGCCGATCGGCGCCGAAATAGCCCAGGTAGACCCAGAACGGCACGCTCACCAGCGCAGCGAGTCCGTCCAGCAACAGAAAACGCCAGAAGCTCACGCGATGCGTGGCGCCTGCGGTAATGAACACCGCCGTGCGCATGCCGGGCAGAAAGCGCGCGAAGAACATCAGGCGGTTGCCGTAACGCGAGAACTTGTCCTGCATCTTCGCGTAGCGGCGCGGTGGCATCAGCAAGGCGATGGGCTTCCACTGCAGCATGTGCACGCCGTAGTGATGGCCAAGCAGAAACATGCCCGCGTCGCCGAGCAGTACGCCCACCATGGTGACGGCAGCCATGATGTGCACGTCTGCGTAGCCCAGACCCGCAATCACGCCACCCGCGACCAAGGTGATGTCTTCCGGCAACGGCAGGCCCGCACCGCACAGCAGCAGCGCCATGAATACGGCCACATAGCCATGCTCAGCGAAGAAGGTGATCAGGCGTTCAAGCAAATCCATCGACGTTCCTGGTTGTCGAGCGGCTCATGATGTCGCCGTGGGTGTCGGTACGCGCGCAGCCAGCAGCTCGCGTAGCTCCGCTTTTTCGGCGGAGCTCAGCGTGCCTTCGCGATTCTTGGCGACGAGTATGTCGCGCCGTTGATCGGTGGCCTGCTTTTCCATGCGCGCCAGCGCATCGAAGAATTCCACGCGCTGGATTTCCGGCTCGCCGACCACGGTGGCGGCCGTCAACTTTTGCAGTGCCGCGTATTCGGGCCGGCCGGTGAAATGTTCCACCAGCATCGCAGCATTGATACCGGGTCGGGAGCGGGCGATGTCGACTAGTTCTGCAAGCAATCCCACCCCCGGTTTGTCCAGGCGCAGAAAAGCATACGGTTGCGGTACTTCATCGGCGAGCCCCGGTTGTGCAAGCAGCAAAGCAATGGCGCTGCGCACGAGCGAACGTTGCACGGCGACGGGACGCTGTACGGGGCGTCGCGCGACGGGATCGGCCTCCAGTACTGCACGCGCGCCGGTACGTTTTTCCAGTTCTTGCGCCATCAGGTCGCGGAACGCGCCGTCCGGCAGGCGTGCGATCAACGGGCGCGCGCGTTCGGCGAGTCGAGCGCGGCCGTCGAGGCTGCCCAGATCCACTTCATGCGAGAGTTCGCCGAAGAAATATTCGGACAGCGGGGTGGCTTCGCGCAGGCGCTTTTCGAAGCCTTCCTTACCTTCCTTGCGCACCAGCGTGTCCGGATCTTCGCCTTCCGGCAGAAACAGGAAATACGCCTGGCGTCCGTCGCGCAAGCGCGGCAACGCGGATTCCAACGCTTTCCACGCAGCAGATCGACCGGCACGATCGCCGTCGAAGCAGAACACCACATCCGGTGCAGCGCGGAACAATACTTCGGTGTGCTCGGGCGTGGTTGCTGTGCCTAATGTCGCCACCGCAATCGGCAAACCAGCCTGATGCAGGGCGATCACGTCCATGTAGCCTTCCACCACCACGATGCGCGCGAGGTTGCTGTTGGCTTGTTTTACCTGCCACAGCGCGAACAATTCGCGGCCTTTGTGGAAGAGGGGTGTTTCCGGGGAGTTGAGGTATTTCGGTCCTTGTTCCGATTGCAACACCCGGCCGCCGAAGGCAATGACACGGCCACGGCGATCCAGAATCGGAAACATCAAGCGTTCGCGGAAGCGATCGTATTTGTTGCCGCGTTCGTTGTTGGCCACCATGCCTGCTTCGGTGAGCAGTTGCATGCGCTTGTCGCTGGTGCCGAGGTTGCGGATGACGCCATCGAAACCGGCCGGCGCCCAGCCGATGCGGAAGCTGGCGATGGTATCTGCATCCAGACCACGCTTGGCGCAATAAGCCTTGGCGTCTGCATTTTTTGGCAACTCGCCTTGATACCAACGTGCGGTGGCGTCGAGTACGGCGTAGAGATCGGTCTTGTCTTCGCGTGGCGCATTGTCGCGCGCGCCTTCGTAAGGGACTTTCAGTCCGACCGATTGCGCCAGTTCTTCGACCGCGTCCGGAAATTCCAGGCGCTCGTAGTCCATCAAAAATTTGATGGCGCTGCCGTGTGCGCCGCAGCCGAAGCAATGGAAAAACTGCTTGGCGGGGCTGACGTAAAACGAGGGCGTGCGCTCGTTATGAAACGGACAGCAGGCGGTCCATTCGCGACCTGCTTTCTTCAGCGGCACGCGCCGCTCGATCACGTCGACAATGTCGACGCGGGCAAGCAGTTCGTCGATGAAGCTGTCAGGGATACGGCCACGCATAGTCCGGCTAGTCTAGCCGGACGCTGTTAAACCATGTGGATTACACCGATGACGGCGAGCACCGCGATAAGGAAGATGATGACGAAGATCGCGAACAGCACCTTCGCGATGCCGGCCGCAACACCAGACAGCGTGCCGAAGCCTAGCCAGCCGGCGACAAGGGAAACGATCGCGAAAATGATGGCCCACTTAAGCATGTGTTTTTCTCCGGCCTGGCTGTTGCACGGAGTGTATCTAAGCGCGATGGGCGTGACGGCAGCGCCATGAGGCGCTGCCGTAAATGCATCAGCCACCCAGTCGGGCCTTGATGCGGGCCGAAACCTGGCCCATGTCGGCGCGGCCAGCGGCCTTGGTCTTCACTGCAGCCACCACCTTACCCATGTCACGTGCGCTGCTGGCGCCGGTTTCGGTGATGGCGGCTTCGATCAGGGCATCGACTTCGGCATCGCTGAGCTTGGCCGGCAAATAGCCTTCGATTACGGCCATTTCGGCACGCTCCACGTCAGCCAGATCTTCGCGGCCAGCGGCGCCGTACTGGGCGACCGAGTCCTTGCGCTGCTTGAGCATCTTCTCCAGCACGGCGATGGTCTGGGTGTCGTCCAGCTCGATCCGTTCGTCCACCTCGCGCTGCTTCACGGCAGCCAGGATCAGGCGGATCACGCCGAGGCGCTGCTTGTCGCCGCCACGCATGGCGGCTTTCATGTCTTCGGTAATTTGTTGTTTCAAGGACACGGAACGACTCCTTCGGAAAGCACAAAGCCGACGTTGCGGGGCAACGTCGGCTGATGCAAGTGCCTTGCGGGCAGCGGCTGCGAATGGACGCGCCAGCTGCGAGCGTTGAACGAGTGCGGCGCGAAGCGCGCCAGAACCCTCAACAAACCCCGCCGAAGCGGGATGCGCTCAGTACAAGCGGGTCTTGCGCGAAACGTCGCGCGACAGGCGGCGCAGATGGCGCTTCACGGCAGCGGCGCGCTTGCGCTTGCGTTCCTGGGTCGGCTTTTCATAGAACTCGCGCTTGCGGGTCTCGGCAAGGATGCCGGCCTTTTCGCAGGTGCGCTTGAAGCGACGCAGGGCGAGTTCGAATGGCTCGTTCTCGCGGACTTTTACGCTGGGCATGGAAACTCCGGGGTGGTGAATAGGCCGAAAAATACGGCGAGCCGCCAAGTATACGCCGGTGAGGGTGAAAAATTCAAAGAGCAGAAAGCATAAAACCAGGGGCGAGGGCGTGGAAAGGTATCGCAAGTTCGGCGGCACCGGCAAAATGCCGCTTGGCGCTGATGACGATACCTATCGAGATGTCTTCTGTTCCCCATACCGCACTTCCCGTTTCCCGTCCTATCCTCGGCATCGAAACGTCCTGCGATGAAACCGGCGTCGCCCTGCTGCGCTGGGAGCCGGAGGCGCCGGGGCACGGGTTGCTCGCGCACACCCTGTACACCCAGGTGAAGTTGCACGCCGACTATGGCGGCGTGGTACCGGAGCTGGCGAGCCGCGATCACGTACGCAAGTTGTTGCCGCTGGTGCGCGAAGCGCTGAAGGACGCGGGACTGACTCCCGCGGACCTCGGTGGCGTGGCCTATACCGCCGGACCCGGACTGGTTGGCGCGCTATTGGTGGGCGCGTCCACCGGTCGGGCGATGGCCTGGGCCTTGGGTGTGCCGGCGATCGGTGTCCACCATATGGAAGGGCATCTGCTCGCGCCGCTGTTGGAGGACGATCCGCCCGCGCCACCGTTCGTGGCTCTGCTGGTGTCCGGCGGTCATTCGATGCTGGTGGAGGTGGAGGCCATCGGCCGCTACCGCATCCTGGGCGATACATTGGACGACGCGGCAGGCGAAGCCTTCGACAAGACGGCCAAGTTGATGGGCTTGCCCTATCCGGGCGGTCCCGCCCTCGCCGCCTTGGCATCCCAAGGACGGCCAGGAGCGTTCCGCTTTTCGCGCCCGATGACCGATCGCCCCGGACTCGATTTCAGTTTCTCCGGGCTGAAGACCCAAGTGTTGCTGGCCTGGCAGCAATCCGATCAGACCGACCAGACCCGCGCAGACATTGCACGCGCGTTCGAGGAAGCGGTCGTCGATACGTTGCTGATCAAATGCCGCCGTGCCCTGACCGAAACCGGTACGCACCGGCTGGTGATTGCGGGCGGTGTCGGCGCCAACCGCCGTCTGCGCGAAGAGCTGGCTGCCGCGGGTGCCAAAGATGGCTTCAGAACGTATTTCCCACGCCTGCAGTTCTGCACCGACAACGGCGCGATGATCGCGCTGGCCGGCGCAATCCGGCTGGCGCATGGCCAGCATCAGGACGAATCGGTGCAGGTGTTTCCGCGCTGGGATCTGCAGACCCTGCCGCCCGCCGCTTGATCGTATCGCCTGCATCCGCGACGCTTGCACGCATGGACATGGTTTTCATCGAAGATTTGCGCATCGACACCGTCATCGGTATCTACGACTGGGAGCGGCGCGTGCGCCAGACTTTGTCGTTCGACATCGAGATGGCGTTCGACAACACCATACCCGCCGCCAGCGACGACATCGCCCATACGCTCAACTACAAAGATGTGTCCAAGCGGCTCATCGCCTACGTAAGCGAGTCGAAATTCGGTTTGGTGGAAACCTTGGCCGAGCGTTGCGCCGAGATCATTCGCAAAGAATTCGGCGTGGCGTGGGTGCGGCTGAAATTGTCCAAACCCGGCGCCGTGCGTGGTGCGAAAGCCGTGGGCGTGCGGATCGAACGCGGCAAGCGGCCAGACTGACATGGCACGTGTTTACCTCAGCCTGGGTTCCAACCAGGAACCACATCGCTATCTGCGTGCTGCGCTGGATGAACTGCGCGCGCGCTTCGGCGACATCGATGTATCGCCGGCCTATCGCAGCGCTGCGGTGGGATTCGATGGTGCCGATTTCGTCAACCTTGCCGTGGGTTTGGATACGGATCTCTCGCCCCAGGCACTCAACGAGTGGCTGCACGCGCTGGAAGATCGCCATGGCCGGCGCCGCGATGTACCGCGTTACGCCGACCGCACGCTGGATTTGGACATCGTGCTCTATGACGACCTGGTCACCCAGGGGGCGGGGCATCTCGATATTCCGCGCAAGGAATTGAAGCATGCATTCGTGCTGAAGCCGATCGCTGATATTGCGCCGGCGATGCGTCATCCCATCAGCGGGCACACGATGGCGGAGCTATGGGCGGCGTTTCCGCGTGAGCGCGAGCCGCTGCAGGTTATCGATCTTTAGCGTGAAGGACGTTCTTTCTTCCGTATTTTTGAAGAAGCGAGGTTTGCCGTGGAACGTGCCATCGCACGCTGACTCGCCCACTGCGCAATCAGCAGCGTTGCCACGCCTGCCGCGAACATGCCCCCCCACGTTCACCAGTAGTTGCGCTACTGAGCCGGTGATTTCCTGCCAAACGGTGTCGCCCGCTGCAACGGCCGACAGCACTTTCACCGGGAACAGCCACGCGTCCAAACCCACCGCGAGTGCGAACGCAAGGTTGGCGGCGGCTGGCACCGTGGTAACGGCAATGAATACGCCGACCATGGTGTTGGAGCGTGACGACGTAAGCGCCAGTGTGCCCGCAGCGCCGGCAAGTAGCGCTACCACGAACGACCAGCGATCCGGCTTCCAGATGAAATCCGTGCGCGGGCGCGGCGCAAGCAGATCATCGATGCTGATCCAGCCAGCCAACGCCGCAAGAAAAGCCAACACCGTCACCGCCGCAATGGCTATCGCAAACCCGGATACGAATAACCACGCTGCTTTGCCGATCAGATGACGCTGCCGTCGTCGTACCGTACCCACGCATGCAGCCGCGACGGGGCTGAAATCAGGGCTGACCACCATCGCCGCAATGACGGTGATGGCCGTCGAGCTTTACCGAAATCGCCGCCAGTGCGATCCCTAACGTCAGGAACGCGTGGAACATCCAGCCATCACGTACTTCGTTGGCGGCAGAAGCTTCCACGGATTCCCATACCACCGAATCGGCCGCTTCCTCGTGACCGCTTTGCTCAGCCGCTTCCGGATGCTGCGATACCAACATGTCCAGTGTTTCCACGGCAATCGAACCACCGGCATCCACGCCCAGTGAATGCAGCTGAGCCAATAGTTCGTCAGTGGCTTCGCGTGCGACATCGCATTGAACCAAATCGCCAATAGGTCGCAGCGATGCGCCGGGCAGATGCATCACATTGGCCACGTCGACACGTTTGAGCAGCAAGGCGACCACGGCATCGGTGCGTTCGCCTGGAACCACAAGCCGCAAATGAATCATGGTCAGTACACCGTCGAAAGGGGAGGAGACAGTGGCTAGCTAGAATGATTCAACGATTTCGAAACGGTCCTACACGGTGACGCTGCGTCCGCCGTCCACGCGAATGACCTGGCCGGTAACGAACGGTGCGTCGCGCAACAGCCACAGCACGGCGCTGGCCACATCTTCGGGGGCTCCAGCGCGCTTGAGCGGGGTACGCGCCAACATGGCTTCCTGATCGTTGTATGGCTTGCCGTCGCTTGGCCACATCACTGCGCCCGGCGCGACGCCATTGACGCGGATGTCCGGACCGAGATCGAGTGCAAGAGCGTGCGTCATGGCTGCCAATGCGGCTTTCGCCATCACATATACGGGGTGTTGCGCGAGCGCGCGCTCAGCATAGATATCCACGAGATTTACGATCGCGCCGCGCGATGCACGCAACGCAGGCAGCGCAGCCTGGGCGAGAAAGAAGGGCGCTTGCGCGTTGGATGCGAACAAGTCGTTCCATTGCGTGAGCGAAGCGGTTTCCAGTGGCGTGGGATAAAACGTGGAGGCGTTGTTAACCAGCGCATCGAGACGGCCGAAACGCGAAACGGTTGCGTCGACCAAGTTCGGTAGTGCAGATAAGTCGGCGAGATCGGCTTGCACGACAAATGCGCTGTTGGCGCGTTGTGCAGAAAGTTCAGTAGCAAGCGCATCCGCGTCCGTTCTCGAATGGCGGCAGTGCAGGGCGAGGTTGTAGCCGGCGGCATGCAGGGTGCGTGCGATCACGGCACCTACGCGCTTGGCCCCTCCGGTGACCAGCGCGACGGGGTGCGGGTTGGATGGCTCCATAGGCAAAGCTCCTGCAAAGATGCATGTTCTAGCCTCAGCGTCACTCGGGCGAAGGTGTTCACCGGAATGACGCTGAGGAAGTTGGGTAAGTTGTCGCGATATTGTGTGACTAAATCTAATGCAGTCGCGTCGCTTGCACTTCCCGAGTCACCGCCGCGTCAGGCGATGCTTCGCCTTCGTCGGTGCCGATCTCGCTCTTCAACAGCGCAATGGTCGTCGCCGCCACCTGCCGTGTGTCGTAGTACGCATAACCGCCCACGCCGATAGCACCGATCACCGGCATCCAGCGCGACAATCCTTCGCCCAAGGCACGCTGCGTCACCTTCACACCGATCTGCTTGGCGATGCGTTCGATCACGCCATAAGACACGCGGCGGAAGATCAAGCGATCACCCAGCCTAACCACCAAGTCGCGGAACGCCTGCGCAGAGGTGTGTCGGAACAGGCACCACAGCATTTGTTCGCGACACAGCTCGGCATGTTTGCCGTAGGCCGCGGCGATGTCGCTGACCAGTTGTGCCTGGATTTTCCAGATGGAAATCAGCTCCGGCAGGATGGTGAGCCAGCCGAGCGGGCCGGGCGGCAAGGCCAGCGTGCCGGCGGTAACTGCTGCGCGTTGGGCGGCGCGATTGGCCAGTCGGCGTGCCTCGGCTTCCGCATCGAGATGGCTGTGCACCTTGCTGTCGGGGATCTGGCTGATGAAATCCAGAATGGCCCGGGTCACCCGGCTGCCGGCCTCGTCCTGCGTGATCACGGCAGGCAGATGGGGTGTGTTGGCTTGCAAGTCGTTGGGCTCGGTCATGCCGCGCTCCATAAGGTGACAACCGTTCTGGCGATCATAGTTCGGCTATATGGCGGGCTGATGAGGGCGGCATGAACTGTCCGGCTGCCGGGCATGATTTCTGGGACGGTCATTCGGGCGGGGTAGAAATGTTATAACATTTCATATTCTCTCCCCGCTCAAACCTGCCCGGATTCCGCTGCATGAAATTGTGCCCGCTTGCCGTCGCCCTTGGTCTTGCGCTGTATACCGCTGCCAGCATGGCTGCGACGCGCGTCGATCAGGCGCCTGCTTCGAACGTCGCCACGCAGCAGCCGGCCAATGACGATGCGCAAGGCAGCGCCGAGGCCGAGGACGCCGGCTCGCGCAACCGTCGCCCAACCAAGGCCAAGGACCTTGGGGCGGTGAATGTCTCCGCCGCGCTGGACGTGGCGCGCAACAACCTGTCGCCGGACACCGGCAGCAGCCAGTACGTGATCAGTGCGCAGAACATCCAGGCGCTGCCGTTGGGTGCTTCCACACCGTTGAATCAGGTACTGCTGCAAGCGCCGGGTGTGGTGCAGGATTCGTCCGGCCAGCTGCACGTGCGTGGCGATCACGCCAACCTGCAATACCGCATCAACGGCATCATGCTGCCGGAGTCGATTTCCGGCTTCGGACAAACCCTCGACGCGCGCATGATTCAGAGCGTGAAGCTGCTCGATGGCGCGCTGCCGGCGCAATACGGCGAGCGCACGGCCGCTGTCGTGGACATCACCACCAAGAACGGTGCGGACCTTGGCAATGGCGGGGTGGTCGGCATCACCGGCGGTTCGTTCGGCACCGTCAATCCGTACGCGTCGATCTGGGGGCACAGCGGCAATTGGAGCTATTTCTTCACCGGCAATTACCTGGAGAACAACGTCGGTATCGAGAATCCGACGCGCAGCCGCAATCCGATCCACGACCACACCAATCAGGTGAAAGGCTTCGGCGACATCACCTATCTGATCAATAACGACACACGCCTGAGTTTCCTGTTCGGTGTCACCAACAACCGTTTCCAGATCCCGAACAACCCGAGTCAGACACCACAGTTCGGCTATCTGGATCAGACGGATTTCAATTCCGCCAACTTGAACGAGCGCCAGAACGAACAGACGCGCTTCGGCACGTTGGCGCTGCAAGGCAAAGTCGGTGATAGCACCTATCAGATATCGGTCGGGCAGCGTTACAGCGGGCTGCAGTATTACCCGGATGACGTCGGTGATCTGATGTTCAATGGAGTGGCGGGTCAGATCGGCCAGACCGACCGTGCCGCGATGCTGCAAGCCGATTTCGCAACGCCGTGGGGTGGTTCGCACACGTTGCGCTACGGTGCGTATTACGAGTTCGACCGCGCCGCCACCAACACCAACTCGCTGGTATTTCCGGCCGATTCGAATGGCAGCCAAGCCGGCACGGTGTCGTTCAACATCTTTACCGGCGATCGCATCCTGGCGAAGACGGCTGCGGTCTATCTGCAGGACGAATGGGACATCAGCGACGCGTGGACGATTAACTATGGCGTGCGCGGCGATCGCTATACCGCATTCCGCGAAGAAAGCCAGCTAAGCCCGCGCGTAGGCGTGGTGTGGCAAGCAACCGGCAGCACCACCGTGCACGCGGGCTATTCACGCTATTTCACACCGCCGCAAACCGAGCTGATTTCTTCCGAAAATATTCAAGCATTCGCCAACACCACCAATGCGGTAAAGAACTACGGCAACAACACGCCGCTCACCGAACGCTCCAACTACTTCGACCTGGGTGTGCAGCAAAATATCGGTTCGGATTGGACGCTGGGCCTGGACACTTACTACCGCAAGGTGCAGCGTCTGCAGGATGAAGGTCAGTTCGGCGCCGCACTGGTGTACTCCACCTTCAACTACAAATACGGTCGCGTGCGTGGCGCCGAATTCACCGCGTCGTACAACCATGGTCCGCTGTCCGCGTATTTCAATGCCGCTTACAGCCGTGCGATGGGCAAGGACGTGATGACCGGCCAGTACAACTTCGCACCGGACGAATTGGCGTACATTGCGGACAATTGGATCCATCTGGATCACGATCAGAAGCTGGCTTCATCGGGGGGTGTCAGCTACGCCATTTCCGATGCCACGAAGGTGGGCGCCGATTATCTGTTCGGCAGCGGTTTGCGTCAGGCAGGCCTGGTGCCGAATGGCTTGTCGCTGCCGTATTACTTCCAGCTCAACGTCAACGTATCGCACGACTTCGATTTCGACACCATCGGCAAGGTGCATACGCAGCTGGCGGTGATCAATGCGCTGGATCGTTCGTACCGGTTGCGCAGCGGTACAGGTGTCGGCGTAGGTGCGCCGCAGTATGCACCGCGGCGTGGCGTGTATCTGACGCTGGAGAAGCCGTTCGATTTCTGACGGCGAGCTACCCCTCTCTCTTCCGGAGAGGGGCGTTCAATCAGTGCGCCGAAGTCGCCGTCTGCCCATTGTCTTTGCGCAGCGCCAACCCTTTCAAAATGTTCAGCGCCTGCGACAACGCATAGTCACTGGTCGCGAGCTTTGCGTTATCCGCACTCCCATCGTTATTGATGCCATCACCGTTCGAAGCGACTTCATTGGCCAGGTGATGCGGCAGGTCGGCTTCTGAACTGATCGGATTCTGCGAGTCGTCCACCTTGGCGACGGTGAGGTCGGCGAGCGGGATGTCCGGCTTGATGCCCTCCGCCTGGATCGATGTGCCCTTGGGCGTGTAGTAGCGCGCGGTGGTGAGCTTCACCGCATGATCGCTATCGAGCGGCAGTACGGTCTGTACCACACCCTTGCCGAAGGTACGGCGGCCGACGATTAATGCGCGATGGTTGTCCTTGAGCGCACCGGCCACGATCTCCGCGGCGGAGGCGGTACCGTTGTCGGCCAGCAATACCATCGGCGCCCCGTTCAACAGGTCGCCGGGATGGGCGGCGAAGGTGAGGTTGGAATCGGGCAGGCGGCCGCGCGTGGTGACGATGTTGCCGGAGTCGAGAAAATCGTCGCTCACCGACACCGCCGCCGTCAGCAAGCCGCCCGGGTTGGAGCGCAGATCCAGGATCGCGCCTTTTTGCGAGCCGCTCTTCTGCGTCAACGCACCCAGCTTCTTTTCCAAATCACTAGCCGTGTCGTCCTGGAACTGGCTGATGCGGATGTACGCGTAGCCAGGTTCGAGTTCGCGCACCTTCACGCTGGTCATGGAGATGCGCTCGCGGGTGAGCGTCATGTTGACTGGCTGATCGGCTTTCTCGTGCAGGATGCCCAGCGTGATCTTGCTACCGGGATCGCCGCGCAAGGCATCGAACATGCTGTCGATGTTGTCTGGAGTGATCACCTTGCCGTTGACCGAGGTAATCACGTCACCCGGCTTGATGCCGGCGCGCGAAGCGGGCGTGTCGTCGATCGGCGAGACGATCTTCAGCATGCCGTTGTCCTGCATCACCTCGATGCCCAGGCCGCCGTACTGGCCGGTGGTGTCCTCATTGAGTTCCTGCAGGCCTTCCTTGTCGAGGTAGGCGCTATGCGGGTCGAGGCCGGCGAGCATGCCCTTGATCGCATCGTTCATCAGGGTCTTGTTGTCGACCTTTTCGACGTAGGCCTGGCGGATGATCTGGTACACGTGCGCAAAGTTGCGCACATCGTCCATGTTCACCTGATCCGCCGACGCAGCGCCGCTGCTCGACGCCTTTGCGGGAGCGGGGTCGCCGGCAGTGAATGCCGCCGCCTCAGGCGCCGACTGCGCGTGCAGCAGGGGCGTCGCCAGCAACAGGGCGAGCAGGCAGGAGTGGGGGAAACGCATGGGGCAAAACTCCACAAGAAATGATGTGACGACCTCGTTGAGACCATTCGGGGCCATCGAAATTCATGTCGAAAGCATACGCCGAAGTGGGCTGCGGAAGTGTTGACGCAATCTCGAGCGCGTCGCGATCTGCTCCCTCCCTACTGCACGTAGGGGAGGGAGCAGAGCGCGGGATATGAGTCATTAACGCTTCTGACTCAACCAAGTCCGCGGATCCACCGGCTTCCCGTTCTGCCGGAGTTCGAAATACACGCCGGTATTGTCGCCCGTGCTGAGCACCGCGGTGCCTACCGCTTCGCCCGCCCCGACGTCGTCGCCCACGCCATGCAGAAGGGTTTCGTTGTTGCCGTACATGCTCAGCCAGCCGCTGCCGTGACTAAGGATGATCAGCTGGCCGTAGCCACGCAGGAAATGCGCATACACCACGCGCCCTCGCGCAACGGCCTTCACGTCCGCGCCGCGCGGCGCGCCGATCAACACACCGTTGCCGAACGTGTGTGCCGGGCCCGGCGCCGGCCAGGGCAGGTTGCCACGGATATTGGCCATTGCCTTGCCGGCACCGCTGGGAACGGTCGGGTTGGCGTGAGCCCTGCGCTCGGCTTCGCGGGCCGCTTCGTCGATCGCCTTCTGCAATTTCGCCAGCAGATCGTTGAGTGATTGCTCATTCTGTTTCATCGCCGCAAGCTTCTGCGACTGATTCTTGTATTGCGCGTCGATCTGACTGGCAAGCTGCTGCTGTTGCTTGCGCTGCTGCTGCAAAGTGGTTGCCTGTTGCTGACGCTCCGTGCGGGTGGCTTCCAGTTCCTGCTGCTCGGCAGTGATCTGGTTTTCCAGATTTTGCAGTTTGGTCAGCTCGGTCATCAGCTGCTGCACTTTCTGCAAGCGGTCTTGCTGGAAATATTTGGAATAGGTCAGCGAACGGGCGATACGAGCCATGTCTTCCTCGCCCAGCAACAAGCGCAGATCCGAGCCATGGCCGACAGCGTAAGTAGCGCGCAGCAGATCAGCGATGGCCGCGCGCTGACCGCCAAGGCTTTGGTTGAGTGCCGATCGTTGCGTTTGCAACTGATCGAGCTGTTGCTGCTTGGCGGCGATCTGCGCATCGGTGTCGCGCACCAACTTGGCGGCCACAGACACCGCATCGGATTGCTTGGCCAGTTCTGCATTCGCACTGTCGCGCTTGGCGGCGGTGTCGGCCTGTTCTTTGGCCAGCGCCTGCATCTTTGCCCGCAGGTCTGTCAGTTGCTGCTTGGTCTGGGCCTGTTCGGCCTCGGCTTTGCTGTCTTGTGTGGCTCTGACGGGAACGGGAAAGCTGGAAGAAAGGGCGATCGCAACGGCGACGAGGAAAAAAACGAGCGGGCGGGAGGCGCGTGAGTGTATGGGCATGCGCGGATTATCTATGAGCTGGACTGATCTCGCGAGACGCCACAAATGGCCCCCCGTAGCGCCTTTGCGGACGCTCGCGCGGGATTGGTCTGTTAGCGCGCGCTGTTACGTCTAACAACCGTTTTTCATTTGGACGTCTAGCCGGCTTTGACGCGACGCACAAGTTGTGCTTAAAGTCGGGTTGCAAGCCTTATTCGCATGCTGCTTGCCGCACCCGAGGCGGCAGGCTTTTTGCGCCTTAAGAGCCTGTTTACGACTCCTGCGCAATCCGCGCTTGGCCCGAGGGTTGCGTCTGAGCGGTCATGCGGCGGCGCGCGGCTTGACCAGACGGCCAGTCTGGCGCTGTGCCACGCGACACCACCTGACGACCGCTCAGACGCAACGCGGACCACGCAGGAATCGTAAACAGGCTCTAACACCGGGAGGAAATGAAATCATGTTGGTGGCACCGCGGTTGTACGACCCCAGTTTTGAACACGATAGCTGTGGCTTTGGTCTGGTTGCCCAGATCGATGGCCGTGCCAGCAAATGGGTGGTCGATACGGCATTCACGGCGCTCGCCAAACTTTCCCATCGCGGCGGCGTGAACGCCGATGGCGTGACCGGTGACGGTTGCGGCGTGCTGATTCATCACCCGCACTCGTGGCTGCGTGCGCTGGCGGTGCAGGCAGGCATTCCCTTGGGTGAGCGCTTTGCCGCCGGCTTGGTGTTTCTCGAGTCGTCCGACAGTGAAGCGGCGAAAACATTGCAGCGCTATGTAGCGGAGGAGCGCCTGCACGTTGCCGGTTGGCGCGATGTGGCGGTCAATGTGGAAGCTTGCGGCCCGATCTCTGCAGCAGCCAAGCCAGTGGTGCGGCAAATCTTCGTCAACGCTGCCGACGACATGGACGATGCCGGCTTCGAGCGCGCGTTATTCCGAGCACGTCGTCGCGCTGAGCATGCGCTCGCCGACGATGCGCAGTTCTACGTGGTGTCGCTCTCCGCTCAGGTGATCGGCTACAAGGCTATGGCCGCACCGGGACGCCTGCGCGACGTGTTCGACGATCTGCGCCATCCGGCGCTCGCGGCCGACGCGGTGGTGTTCCATCAGCGCTTCTCCACCAACACCACACCGCAGTGGCGTCTGGCGCAGCCGTTCCGCCTGCTGGCGCATAACGGCGAAATCAACACCATCCGCGCCAATCGTCGCTGGATGCAGACGCGCGCCCACGTGTGGCGCTCACCGCTGGTGGATCTCTCTGACATCGGTCCGTTCGTGCGTCAAAGCGGCTCGGATTCGGAAAGCCTCGACAACGCGCTGGAGCTGCTGCTGGCTGGCGGCCTGGACATGATTTCCGCGATGCGCGTGCTGGTACCGCCGGCGTTCGCCGCACGCGAAGGCATCGACGAAGATCTCGCCGCTTTCTATGAGTACTACGCGCTGCACAGCGAACCGTGGGACGGTCCCGCGGGTTTGGTGATGTGTGATGGCCGCTACGCGGTCTGTACGCTCGACCGCAATGGTTTGCGTCCGGCGCGCTGGGCGTTGTCCGACGACAATCATTTGATCGTCGCCTCCGAAGCCGGACTGTGGGACGTGCCAAGTTCGCGCGTGATTGCGAAGGGCCGCTTGGCGCCAGGCGAAATGATTGCGGTGGATTTCAAGACACACCGCCTGCTGCACGATGCCGACATCGACGACATCAACCGCAAGCGTGCACCGTACCGCGACTGGCTACGCGCAGGCGTGAGCTATCTGGAATCCGATCTGATCGATCCGTCGCTGGCGGCCGAGCCGCTGCCGGCGGATGAATTGCGCTGTTATCAAAAACTGTACGGCCTGTCGCGCGAAGAGCGCGAAACCGTGCTGAAGGTGATCGCCGAACTGGAAGCCGAAGCCACCGGTTCGATGGGCGACGACACGCCGATCGCTGCGATGTCACGCCAGGTGCGCCCGGTGTTCGACCGTTTCCGCCAGGCATTCGCGCAAGTCACCAACCCGCCCATCGATCCACTGCGCGAAAAGCTGGTGATGTCGCTGGTGACGCAGATCGGACCCGAAGGCAACGTGTTCGATCTGAAGCCCGAAAACGCCAAACAGATTCTGATCAACTCGCCGATCCTTTCGCAACGCAAGCTGCGTCAGCTGGTGGCGATGCCGCAGTACGCCAACACGCCACGCTTCGACCTGATGTACGCGCCGGAAGAAGGGCTGGAAGCTGCACTGCGTCGTCTGTGTCGCGAAGTGGCGCAGACGGTGCGTGACGGATGCGCGCTGGTGTTTTTGAGCGACCGCTACCCGCAGCGTGATCTATTGCCGATTCACGCCTTGCTCGCGACGGGCGCCGTACACGCGCACCTGATCGATGAAGGTCTGCGCTGTTATTGCAACATCGTCGTGGAAACGGCGACGCCGCGCGATCCGCATCAATTCGCCTGCTTGATCGGCTATGGCGCTACGGCCATCTATCCGTGGCTGGCGTACCAGAGTCTGTTCGAACTGGGGCGCGAAGGTCATATCGAAGGCGATCGGCTGGAGATCGGCCGCAGCTATCGCCGCGGCATCCGCAAGGGCCTGTTGAAGATCCTGTCGAAGATGGGCATTTCCACGGTCGCCGGCTATCGCGGTGCGCAGTTGTTCGAAATCGTCGGTCTGGCACCGGAAGTGGTCGACCTGTGCTTCCCCGGCACGCCGTCGCGCATTGGTGGCGCCAGCTTTGCCGATCTGGAGCACGAACAGCTTCTGCTCGCCGCGGAGGCCTGGAATCAGGCGCAGTCGCTGCGTGCTGGCGGCCTGTATAAGTACGTGCACGGCGGCGAGTACCACATGTACAACCCGGACGTGATCGGCACACTGCAGAAGGCGGTGCGCACCGGTAATCCGGGCGACTATCGCGCCTATGCCGATTACGTCGACCACCGTCCGCCTTCCGCGTTGCGCGATCTGCTCGGCTTGAAGCCGGCCTCGTCGCCGATCTCGCTGGACGAAGTGGAATCCGTCGATGCGATCCTGAAGCGCTTTGACTCGGCCGGCATGTCGCTCGGCGCGCTTTCACCCGAAGCGCACGAAGCGTTGGCGATTGCCATGAATCGCCTCGGCGCACGCAGCAACTCCGGCGAAGGTGGCGAAGACCCTGCGCGTTACGGCACGGAGAAAGCATCGAAGATCAAGCAGGTGGCATCCGGCCGCTTCGGCGTTACGCCGGCCTATCTGGTGAATGCCGAAGTGCTGCAGATCAAAGTCGCGCAAGGCGCCAAGCCCGGCGAGGGCGGCCAGCTGCCGGGTCACAAGGTCGATGCCACCATCGCGCGCCTGCGTTATGCCAAGCCGGGCATTGGCCTGATTTCGCCGCCGCCGCATCACGACATCTATTCCATCGAGGATCTCGCCGAGCTGATTCACGACCTGAAGGAAGTGAATCCGGAGGCGCTGATCTCGGTGAAACTGGTTTCGCACGCAGGCGTAGGCACCGTTGCGGCGGGCGTAGTGAAAGCCGGCGCGGATCTGATCACCGTCAGCGGTCACGACGGCGGTACCGGAGCGAGTCCGCTTACGTCGATCAAGTACGCCGGCACGCCATGGGAACTTGGTTTGGCTGAAACGCAGCAAACGCTGCGCCGCAATGATCTGCGCGGCCGCGTGCGCCTGCAGACCGATGGCGGTTTGAAGACCGGCCTGGACGTGATGAAGGCCGCGTTGCTTGGCGCGGAAAGTTTCGGCTTCGGCACCGGCCCGATGGTGGCGCTGGGTTGCAAATATCTGCGCATCTGCCATTTGAACAACTGCGCCACCGGCGTGGCCACGCAGCATCCTGTGTTGCGCAAGGATCACTTCATCGGCCTGCCCGAGATGGTGATGAATTACTTCACCTTCATCGCGCAAGACGTGCGTGCGCATCTGGCCAAGCTTGGCGTGCGTTCGCTGGGCGAGATCGTGGGCCGCACCGATCTGCTCGAACAGCTGGAAGGTGTGACGCCGGTGCAGCACAAGCTCGACCTTACGCCGCTGATCGATGGCACCGGGTTGAGCGCGCGCAGCGAATTCGCTTGCACGTTGCCACGCAATCCGATGCGTGACGAAGCCGCGCTGGCTTCGCGCATCGCGACCGACACAGCGACCGCCGTAGCGAACAAGACCGGCGGCTCGTTCGCTTATCGCATCGCGAACACCGATCGTGCGATTGGCGCGCGTTTGTCCGGTGACGTGGCACGCCGCCATGGCGATCACGGCATGGATGCAAATCCCATCGAGCTGAAGCTCGAAGGTGCCGCCGGGCAGAGCCTTGGTGCATGGAACGCGGGCGGCGTGCACATCGAATTGGTCGGCGAAGCCAACGACGGCGTCGGCAAGGGCATGGCCGGTGGTCGCATCGTGGTGCGTCCGCCGGCGGATGCGCCGTATGCCAGCCAGGATGCATCGATCATCGGCAACACCTGCCTGTACGGCGCGACGGATGGCGAGCTATATGCGGCGGGCCGCGCGGGCGAACGCTTCGCCGTGCGCAATTCCGGTGCGATTGCCGTGGTGGAAGGCGCAGGCGATCACTGTTGCGAATACATGACCGGCGGTGTGGTGGCCGTGCTCGGCAAGGTCGGCCTCAACTTCGGCGCCGGCATGACCGGTGGCTTTGCTTATGTGCTCGACATCGAGCGCAATTTCGTCGACTGCTACAACCACGAGCTGGTCGACATCCTGCGTATCTCACCCGAGGGGATGGAACATTACATGCAACACCTGCGGAAATTGGTCACCCGCCATGTTGAATTGACCGGTAGCGATTGGGGTCGGCAGATTCTGCGCGACTTCCGCGGCCTGCAATACAAATTCTGGCTGGTGAAACCCAAAGCCGCGAGCCTTGCCGTGCTGGCCGAAGAACTGCGGAGGGCGGCATGAGCGCAAAGCTGTTCCAATTCCTCGACCTTCCTCGACAGCCGCCGCGCACTGTCCCTGTGGCAGTGCGCGTGCTGGGTTACGGTGAAATCGGCGGTGACTTCGCTTCGCCGCAGGCCGCTTCGCAGGCCGAGCGCTGTATCGATTGCGGCAATCCGTATTGCGAACACGCCTGTCCGGTGCACAACTACATTCCGAACTGGCTGAAGCTGGTGCAACAAGGCCGCATTCTGGAAGCGGCCACGCTAATGCACGAAACCAACCCGTTGCCGGAAATTTGCGGACGCGTGTGTCCCCAAGATCGTCTGTGCGAAGGTTCGTGCACGCTGGAACAAACCGCGTTCGGCGCGGTGACCATCGGCAGCATCGAACGCTGGGTGACGGATGAAGCGTTGCGCCAAGGCTGGCGCCCGGATCTTTCCAAAGTGCAAGAAACCGGCTATCGCGTGGCGATCGTCGGTGCCGGTCCGGCAGGGCTTGCGTGTGCGGATCGCTTGCGTCGCGAAGGTATTGCGGTGGATGTCTACGATCGCCAGCGCGAGATCGGCGGCCTGCTCACCTTCGGCATTCCGCCGTTCAAGCTGGACAAGGCCGTAGTGCGCACGCGTCGCGAAGTGCTCGAAGGCATGGGCGTACGCTTCCTGCTCGGCAAGGAAGTGGGGCGTGATGTGGAATTCGGCGCACTGCTTGAGGAATACGACGCCGTCTTCGTCGGCACCGGTGCCTATACGTTTGTGGACGGCCAATTGCCTGGACGCGAATTGTTGGGCGTGCACGATGCCTTGCCATTCCTGATTGCGAACACCGAGCGCTTGTTGCGCGACGAACCGGCTTCGATGTTCGATTTCCAGGGCAAGCACGTTGTGGTGCTCGGTGGCGGCGATACGGGTATGGATTGCAACCGTACCGCGATCCGTCTCGGCGCAGCGTCGGTGACGTGTGTTTATCGTCGCGACGAGGCGAGCATGCCGGGCTCCGCACGTGAAGTGAATTACAGCCGCGAAGAAGGCGTCACCTTCATGTTCCATCGTCAGCCGGTGGCGATTCTCGACAACGGCAACGGTCACGTGCGCGGCGTGCGCGTGGTGGAAACGCAATTGGTCGACACTGGTGACGGACGCCCGCGTCCGCAGAACGTGCCCGGCACCGAATCGGAAATTCCGGCGGACGTGGTGATCCAATCGTTCGGCTTCCTGCCCAGCCCACCGAACTGGCTGCATGCGCACGGCGTGGAACTGGCGCCATCCGGCAAGGTGATCACCGGCGCGCAAGGCCGTTTGCCGCATCAGACCAGCCATCCGAAGATCTTTGCCGGCGGCGACAACGTGCGCGGCGCGGACCTGGTGGTGCGGGCGGTTTATGACGGGCGTGAAGCAGGTCGGAGTATTGCTGGCATGTTGGTGGGTGTGCCGGCAAAAGAAGCAGCCGTCGGCTAGCCACATCAAGCACGGCCCATAAAAAAGCGGCGCCTATGAGCGCCGCTTTTTTTATTGCCTCGACCGCCGACGTAGGTTGAAGGCGACCCCTCGAAATCATTCGATCGACCGCAAAAATTTGTCCTAAGCGACTACGCGTAATCGCAAAATGCTGCGTTCGCACATATGTCTCTATCAAGCCATTTCATCTCGAACCTTCAATGACTTGTGCAGATTTTCCCTATAACTCAACTGGTTGAGACATGTCCGCATAGTCCCTTCGGGACTGTTAATTTATTGCGAAACATGGTTACCATCCTATGAGCGCACCTTCTTACGTCGTAAGTCTGTGCGTGAGGGGAGCCAGCAGAACCCCACCCCACCCCCACATCTGCTGACTAAAACGAGGGAGATTTCACTCATGCGTATGAGAACGACGCGGCTGCGCGACGCTATCGTGTTGACTTTGTTTGCGGGTTCCGCCGGCTTTGCTTTCGCGGCGAACGCGCAATCGCAAGACGCAACCCAATCCACTAAAACGCTGGACAAGGTCGTGGTGACCGGCTCCAGCATTCCGCGTACTGACCTGGAAACCGCTTCGCCGGTGCAGGTGATCACGGCCAAGGATCTCCAGGCCAGCGGCCTGCCGACGGTGGCCGACTACCTGCAGCGACTGACCGTCGATGGCGCCGGTTCGATTCCGTCCACTTTCGGCAACGGTTTTGCCAGCGGCGCTACGGGCGTTTCGCTGCGTGGCCTTGGCGCCGGCTCCACGCTGGTGCTGCTCAATGGCCGCCGCATGGCCCAGTTCGGCCTGGCCGATGACGGCCAGAAAGTATTCACCGATCTCAGCACCATTCCGATGGAAGCGGTCGAACGCATCGAAGTGCTGAAGGACGGCGCGTCCGCCATCTACGGGTCCGATGCGATCGCCGGCGTGGTGAACATCATCCTGAAGAGCAACTTCCAGGGCGCGGTGGCGAAGGTGACGACCGGCGTTTCCGGCAATGGCGACGGTAATATCTACAAGGCCGCGCTGACCGCCGGCACGGGCGACATCAACAAGGATCGCTACAACATCCTGTTCAACCTGGAAGGCATGAAGCAAGACGCGATCTATGCCTCCGACCGCAGCGATCGCAAGTGGATCGGTACGGGTGACCTGCGTCCGTGGGGTTACAGCGCGACCGGCAGCCAGTTCCTTGGCGGCGCGATCACGTCTGGCGGTACGGCTGCCGGCAGTTCGCCGACCGGCGCCCTGCGTGATGCGAACGGCATCTACCACTCCTTGCCCGGTTGCGGACAGTTCTCCGGCATCTCGCAGGCCGGCGGCGGTGGCGGCTGCCTGTGGGACACGGCGAAGTATGCCTCGATCACGCCGAACGTCCGTTCGATCAATCTGTTCGTGCGCGGCACGTACAACCTTTCCGACAACGCGCAGCTGTACAGCGAATTCGGCTACAACGACAAGGTCTCCAAGTTCCGTACCACGCCGTCGGGCGTGTCCGGTGCCTGGGGCTATCCGGGCGGCGCGGTGAATGCCAGCAGTGGCGCGGGCGCGACGGTGATGGGTGCCGGTGATCCGGACAACACTCTCGGCCAGACCGCGCGTTTGCGTTATTCCGCTTGGGACGTGGGTCCGCGTCGAATCGAAACCAAGAACGACTTCTATCGCTTCCTAGTCGGCGTGAAGGGCACCTACGGTGAGTGGGATTACGATGCCGCGTACATGCATTCGGCCACCGATCTCACCAGCACACGTTGGGGCTATCTGCGTTACAGCGCGGTGCGCGATGCGCTCACCAATCCCAACAGCCCGTTCGGCTACTGGCGCATCGGCGAGAACTCGGGTTTGAACAACCCGGGCATCTACAGCTACATCTCGCCGACGCTGCATGCCAATGCCAGCAGCGTGCTCGACTCGATCGATGCCAAGGTCACGCGTTCGCTGTTCGATCTGCCTGGCGGTCCGCTCGGCCTCGCGCTCGGCACCGAATATCGCCGCACGGCGGTGTCGCTGACACCGACCACCTACACCGATCAGGGCGACATCATCGGCCTGGGCTATTCAGCCTACAAGGGCTCGCAATCAGTCGCGGCCGGTTATGCCGAACTGGATGCACCGGTGCTCAGCAACCTCGAAATTTCCGCCGCAGGCCGCGTGGACAGCTACAAGGAAGGCAGCACCGCGGTCACGCCGAAGTTCGGCATCAAGTATTCGCCGACCTCATGGCTGGCACTGCGCGGCACATTCGCCGGCGGTTTCCGTGCTCCGAACCCGGCTGAAAGCGGCGGTGTGGCCGCCGGCTACACCAATGTCGCCGACCCGGTGCGCTGCCCGAATGGCAACCCGGCGGCAGGTGCTTCGGCGACGGACTGCAACATTACGATCGCCAATATCACCGGTCCCAATGCCCATCTGAAGCCGGAGCGTTCGCGCAGCTACACCGGCGGCTTCGTGCTGGCACCGACAGCAAACACCTCGCTGACCGTCGACTACTGGCGCATCCGTCGTACCGACGAGATCAACCAGAGCACGGCTGCCTCGGCCATCGCGGCGGGCCGCGTGCTCCGCGCCGACAACAACCTGGCGGGCATTGCCAACAGCGGTACGTTGCTGGCAGCGGAAGGCAACTACATCAACTCGTCGGCGACCTCGGTGCGTGGCGTCGATCTGGACTTCACCCAGCGTTTCGACCTGGGCAATGCAGGCAAGTTGAACTTTGACCTCAATGCGACGCGTTTGATCTCCTACGCACGTGAGGACGGCGGCACCACCGTGCAGTACGCCGGTACGCACGGCAATTGCGATACCACCAACTGCGTCGGCACGCCGCGCTATCGTGGGCAGCTCAACGCTGACTGGGATATCGGCAGTTTCTCGTTCGGCGGCACGGTGAACTATCGCAGCTCGTTCAAGAACGTGCCCGAGGCGGATGCTCCGTGCAAGAACCATTTTGCCGATGGTTCGGAAGCACCTGCCCATTGCCGCATCCCGGCGTTCGCCACCGTGGATCTCTCGGCCCGCTATCACTTCGCCAACAACTTCGAAGTGTTCGGCTCGATCCAGAACGTGTTCGACAAGATCGCACCGATCGATCCGCAGACCTACGGCGCGATGAACTACAACCCGCTGGATTCCAGCGGCGCCATCGGCCGTTACTTCACGGTGGGTGGCAAGTACACGTTCGAGTAAGCAGTCGTTGAAAGGTTGCATCGCTTCATCGCGATGCAGCTGATATGAAAATGGCGCGTCGAGTGATCGACGCGCCGTTTTTGTTTTCTCGTTCTTTGTAGGTTGGGGTGCGAACCTCAACATCGCGATTTACACATACGTGGCAACGTGGGGGTTCGCACGTCAATCTGCGACAGATATTTTCGTACGGCATAAAAAAAACTCGCCCCGGCATAAACCGGGGCGAGCTGGAAAGCGGACGCCCCTGGGGAGAGCGTCCAATTACCGATCTTGCTATCAGTAGTCGTAAGACACCGACAGACGCACGTAACGCGGCTGGGTGTAGTACATGCTCAGGCCATACGTGTTCAACACTGTGCCCGGCGAGGCGGACTCGCTTGTGGCGCTCCACTGGGTCGGCACCTGACGGTTCAGTACGTTGAACACGTCCAGACCGAAAGCCAACTTCTGCTGCGCGAACATCGGACGATAGTTCACGCCCAGGTCGAGACGCTGGTTCCACGGCATGCGGCCCACTGCACCCGGAGCCGACGGCTGAGCGAAGCAGTAGTGGTAAGCCGAACCGTATCCCGACGGATCGGTATCCGGTGCCGGGTAGTAGCCAAGGCAGCTCTTCGGCGCACCCGATGTCAGCAGCACGCGGGCCGACAGCATCCACTCCGGCGTCAGTGCGTAAGCACCGTAGGCCTTGATCTGGTGCGTGCGGTCATTGAAGAGCACACCATTGCTGTTCGCCATGATCGAGGCGAAGTCCCAGTCCTCGGTCTTGCTGACGTCGGTCTGGCCGATGTCCGAACGTACCTGGCCTTCGGTGTTGCCGTAGCTGCGCGAGAACGTGTAGTCCAGGCGACCCTGCCACTTACCGTCGAACGGATGTTCCAGGTACATGTTCACCGCGTAGTACTTGCGCTTCGCACCGTCGGTGAAACCCCAATCGCTCTTGGTCATCGTCACGTTGGTGTAGCCGGAGCCATCCGCACGAGCGACCAGGAAGTCATTGCTCTTACCGGGATTGACCAGTCGGCAACCTGGTTGATCAGTGACATATTTCGTTGCATCCAGGCCCATGGTCGTTAGCTTGGTAGCAATCCGGTCGGTATCGCAGACGTCGTCGATCGCGCTTTCCAGACGGCGTAGCGTGAACTTCGCACCGGTGGTCCAGCTTGATCCAAGCGTCTTGTCGAAGCCCAGGATCAGCTCATCCTGGTATTCCGAACGCAGGTTGGTGGCGGTGAAGGTCTTCGGATCGGGCGTGACACCGTATTCGTTGTCAGCCGAATGCGCAGGACCCAGCTTGGTCAGGCCAGTCGGTGAGCCGTTTGCGGCGATACCCGTGTAGGTGAAGTACTGATCGGTATACGTCGAGGCCGAGGCGCCGCGGATTGCCACGCTGCTAGGCAGGGCGAGGTAGTAACGACCAAGGTTGGCGTACACCTTCAGGCTGGCATCGCCGAACACATCCCAGCTCGCGCCCAGGCGCGGCGCCCACTGGTTACCGCTGCGTACGTACGGCTGCTCGCTGTTGTTGTAGTTGGTGAACTTGTCGTTGCGCAGACCAACGTCCACCATCCAGCGATCGGTCACCTGCCATTTGTCTTCCAGGTAGTACGCCTTCTGTGCCACCGACATGCTGGTGGCATCGTGGAAGATGCGTTGGCGCACGTAGTACGGCGTGCCCGGTGCAGCGGAGTAGCTGTTGATGGGGTTGTTCGGGGTCTTGGTGATGAAGTAATACCAAGCGTACCCCGGACCGCTGGTGACCTGGCCCTGGTCGGCAGCGTGGTAGTACATATTGTCGATACCCGCGGACAGATCATGACTGCCCAGGTGGTAATCGACGTCAAGGCGCAAACCGTGCGTACGAGACTTGGCATTCGGCGAGTTGATCAGGCGAACGGTATTGCCGTTGGTGACCTGTCCGCCGCCGGTGTAGGCGGTGTTCTCGTTTTGCGGGTTGGCGATGAACGGATCGGTCGCGTTCTGGCCCGGAATCTGCGTGAAGTTCTCGACCTTGTTGCGACCGTAGGTCGCGCTCACCGTCAGGTCCTGCGTGATGTAGCCGGTGTACTTGATGACGTCGAGCGTGGTGGAGTCCTTCGACGACACTGAGTACAAGCCCAGCGGACTACCCGTGTTCGCGTTGTAGTACGCACCCGAACTCGGCTTCAGCGGGTCACCTGCACCTGCATCTGCCGGCTGCTTGTTCACGATGTGCGTGAGTTCCAGCAGGTTGTTGTCGGTGATGTTCCAGTCGATCTTGCCGTAGAACTTCTGCAAGTTGTTCCTGTATTTGAGGTCCGCCTGCTGCGAAGCCTCCAACGTTTCCACGTTGTTGGTGCTGCGGCCTTCGACCTTCTCCGCTTCTGCGGCCAGGAAGAAGAACAGCTTGTCCTTGATCAGCGGACCGCCCACGTAGGCGTCATACACCGTGCGCCACTCTTTATCGTTCCTGCGGTTCTGATAGATCGTGCCCGGCAGGTTCGACTTGGCGTAGCTGTAACCCGAAGGCAACGCCATGTTGGGGTAATAGCGGCTTACCGGATCCGATTCCGCAAAACGCGGTTCCCAGATCATCTGGCCGCCGAAATGCCACTCGTTGGTACCGCGCTTACCGATCTGGCTGATGACGCCGCCGTCGGAACGGCCGTACTTGGCGCTATAGCCACCGATGTAGGTTTCCTGCTGATCAATCGAACCATAAGGCAGGCCCACGCCGCCCAGGTTGGACAGCGGATCGGAGCTGCTGAAACCGTTGATGTAGTACGCGTTCTCGCTGGGGCTGCCGCCGCCGAAAGAGAGCGAGTTATTGAAGAAGCCGCTGCCCGACACGACGCCCGGCGCCAACAGCGCGATGGCCTCAGCCGAACGGCCGAGCGGCAAACGCTGCAGATCCTTGGACGTGATTACCGAGCGCGAATCGACCGACGCAACGTCGATCTGCGGCAGCGCATTCGCATTCACCGTCACGGTGCTGAGCGTCTTGGCTGCGAAGGAAATTTCAGTGCTGACACCCACAGAGAGCGTCACGTCGTTGCGGCTATCGACCACCGCGCCGTCTTTCTTCAGCTGCACCGTGTAGGTGCCGACCGGCATGTTGGCAATGCGGTAGTGACCGGTGCTGTCGACCGGTACTTCGCGGGTAAGGCCCGTGGCACTGACGACCGTGACCGAATCGCCGACCGGCGCCTGGCCCACAAACGTGCCGGTGGTGGACTGTGCGAAGGCCACGCCGGCCAAGCCCATGCCCAACGCGATAACGAGGGCTTTACGGTGCGGCCAATAGCCGCCCATGTAGTTCTTCATTTGAAAAATTCCCCAGTAAAAATGGTTTCTGCTTGCTCTCGGACATGGGATTTGGATGGTTCCCCCCGCCATGTCCGCTAATGTTTGTTTAACGGAATGGGTCGAACTAGTCAAGAACTTACGTTCCAAAAAGCCATTTTCGCGAGAAAATACAGTCGGTTGCGTAATTTCTGATGGGACTTCCCTGACAGCTGAAATCGCTGCCGTTCGTCGCAGTAATTTACGAAATCGGCACCGCGGCGATTGCGCATAACCGGGATCAAATTTCTCTTTTACTAGTCATTTCAAGTCATATTTGCACGCAAACAGGTATGCCCAAGGCGACTTTCGGAGCGCAGTTCCAATAAGCAATATCTTGCGCAAGGCCTGAAATCCCCCGCTATGTAACGCATGGGAACCTGTCAATAAGTGCCGAGAAAATGGCAAGTTTTTGCGAGCAATTTTAAGCGCGCAACTCGCAAAAACTTTCGCAATGTTAAGGACTTGTCTGATGGCGTAGGGGTGTGGAAGACTTCGGCCCCGTGTCCCCACACGCCCAACTTTCCCCTACCCGCAACAACCCCTAGTTGGGCGAATCACAATCAGCTGTACCTTGGAGGGTATGAAAAATGACTCGTAATAAGCTTGCGCTTTCGTTGGCGGGCCTTCTGCTTGCCCCGATCGCCGGCACCGCTTTTGCCCAGAGCGCCCCGGCCACGCAGGATCAATCCCAGGCTGCCCCGAGCCAGGGGAACGCTAAGCAACTCCAGACCATTACGGTGACCGGTTCGGCGCTGCCGCGCGTGGACACGGAAACCCCCTCGCCAGTGACGGTGATTACGGCGCAGCAGATTGCCCGTAGTGGTTTCACCACGATTTCTGACGTGGTCCGCTCCATCTCTGCGGACAACTCCGGTTCGATTCCCAACGCTTTCACCAACGGCTTTGCGGCTGGTTCTTCGGGTGTGGCACTGCGCGGCCTCACCGTAAACTCCACGCTGGTGCTGATCGATGGCCAGCGCGCCGCAAACTACGCGCTGTCGGATGACGGCCAGCGTTCGTTCGTCGACCTCAACACCATTCCGCTTGCTGCGGTCGAGCGTATCGAAGTGCTGAAGGACGGTGCTTCGTCCCTGTACGGCGCCGACGCGATCGCGGGCGTGGTCAACATCATCCTGCGTCCCAGTTTCAAAGGCATCGAAGGCACGGCCGACATCGGCAACTCGCAGCATGGCGGCGGCTTCACCAAGAAGGCCACCTTCCTGGCCGGTGGTGGCGATCTCAACACGGATCACTACAACGCCTACGTCAGCGTGCAGTACCAGAAGGACAACCCGATCTGGACGCGTGACCGCGACTTCCCGTTCAACACGGATAACCTCAGCAAGATCGGCGGCCCGAATCCGCGCGTGCCGGGCAACAATTTCGGCTCCAACGTGGGCTCGATCACCAACCCGAATACGGGCTTGGTGCAGCCGCTGCGCAACTGCACACCCGGCACCCAGCTGATGACCGACAGCACTGGCAGCTACTGCTACCAGGACTTCGTCAACCAGTACACCCAGGTACAGCCGGCGATGGAGCAGGGCGGCATCTATGGCCGCATCACGGTGAAGCTCAACGACACTACCAAGGCTTATCTGTCCGCCAGCTACATGCAGGCCAAGACCTGGACGGTGGGCGTACCGGCACAGATCCAGAACAGCACGCCGAACAACACCAACAACATCACGTTGCCGGTGGGCAACCCGTCCAATCCGTTCACTTCACCCGCGCTGATCAACTACTCGTTCGGCGACATCCCGCAGGGCACCAACTACACCAACCACAACGTGCGTTTGGTGGGCGGCGTGCAGGGCACGATGGGCGAGTGGAACTACAACACCACCGCGGTGATCAACCACACCTCGCTTGATACGAACCAGTTCGGTTTCATCAGCTACAACGCGCTGGTCACCGCAATCGCCAAGGGCACCTACAACTTCGCCAACCCGGCGTCGAACTCGTCTGCCATCCGTGCCTCGCTCGCGCCTGGCTACGCCAAGACCTCCACGTCCGACCTGGATTCGCTGGACTTCAATGCCAGCCGCAGCCTGTTTGATCTGCCCGGCGGCTCGGCGGGTTTGGCCGTGGGCGCGCAGGTTCGTCACGAAGCGCAGAACGATCCGACCCTCAACCCGGCGTCGTACAACATCCTGACGGGTCAGCCCTCGCTGGAGTTCCAGGGTCTGGGCAATGCGACCACCAAGGGTAGCCGCGATGTGGCCGGTACGTACGCCGAGTTGGACATGCCGCTGCTGGAAAGCCTGGAAGTCGATGCTTCCGGTCGCTTCGACCACTATTCCGACGTGGGCAACAACTTCTCGCCGAAGATCGGCCTGAAGTGGAAGCCGCTGGATTGGGTTGCGCTTCGCGGTACCTGGTCGAAGGGTTTCCGCGCACCCAGCTTCGCGGAAAATGGTTCTAGCTCAGCACAGGGCTTCGTCACCAAGACCCCGCCGGCTAGCTTTGGCGCCCTGCACGGCGGCGATGCTTACGGCACCCAGCCGTACTCGCTCTCCGAATACACGATCGCAAACCGCAACATCAAGCCTGAAAAAGCTAACAGCTTCACCTTTGGTGTGGTGGTGCAGCCGACGAGCTGGCTGAATGCTTCGGTGGACTACTACAACATCCGCAAGAGCAATGTCATCACCGGACCCGATTACGGCAGCGCGCTCGCCGCTTACTGGGCAAATGGCGGCACCGTACAGGGTGTGACGATCACGCCCGACCTGCCCGATCCGTTGCATCCGAATGCATTGGCGCGTCCGGCTTTGTTGACCGGTTCGTACATCAACGCCAACTCGCTCAAGACCACGGGTGTCGACCTGGACATCCAGGGGCATTGGGACTTCGGCAGCGTGAAGTACATCAGCGAACTGCAGGGCACGCAGATCTTCCAGTGGCGCATGACGTTGCCGAACGGCACGGTGCAGAACTATGTTGGCACGCAGGGCCCGTACAATCTGTCGTCCGGCGCAGGTACACCGCGCACGAAGGGTTCGTGGTCCAACACGGTTATTTACGGACCGCTGACGGTGACCGGCACGCTGTACTACACCAGCGGCTACCAGGAAATCGCTGAAGACGTGGGCGTAGGCCCGGGCTCGTGCCTGTTCTTCAACGCCGACCAGAGTGCGTTCATGCCGTCGAACTGCCGCGTGGGTTCGTTCTATGACTTCGACCTCACCGGTAGCTACGACATCAACGAGCACATCGCGGTCACCGCATCGCTGATGAACGCGTTCGATCGCAAGCCGCCGTTCGATCCGGCCAACTACGCCGGTGTGAACTACAACCCGACCTATTCGCAGTCCGGCATTGTTGGCCGCTTCTGGAATGTGGGCGTGAAGGTGAAGTTCTAAGGGCTGAAACGTGATGCATGATGCTATGCGCCTCATGCATCACGGCCAAATCGGATTGCTGTTTTTAATAACGGCGCGTCGTGTTCGACGCGCCGTTATTTTTGCGAAGGTGAAAAGTTAGCTGACTGTTGAAACGCGTTATATAAGTTCAAGAAATCGTGAATTCGCAAGCAATTGCGGAAAAACAATGTCATTTTGTAATCGTTTAAACCAAGGTAGATAGGCGCTAATACTAGCCTTTCCACGCAATACCAGCGCTCCCGCCAGACGCTTTCGCAAATAATTACTAGTGTTAATGGCTTGTTTATAAAGCCTTATTGTGATAGACCGCGCTCGGGGTCTGGAGGGATTCCCTTTTTATTGTCATCCAGCGGATCGATTGGACAACTCACAAGCGGTTACTCCCCACATAACCGATCAAACCTTGGAGGGGTTCCAAATGAAACGTAATCAACTTGCGCTCTCGCTTGCAGGGTTGCTGCTTGCACCTGCTGCCGGAGCGGTTTTCGCGCAAACGGCTGCCCCACAGGACCAGTCACCCACCGCGCAAGCACAGTCATCCACACCATCCAACGTCAAACAGTTGCAGACCATTACCGTGACGGGTTCTGCGCTGCCACGTGTCGATACGGAAACGCCATCACCCGTCACGGTCATCACGGCGCAGCAGATTGCTCGCAGCGGTTACACCACTATCGCCGATGTAGTGCGCTCCGTATCGGCCGACAACAGTGGTTCGATACCAAATGCTTTCAGCAACGGTTTCGCGGCTGGCGCTTCAGGCGTCGCACTGCGTGGTCTGACGGTTAACTCCACACTGGTATTGGTTGATGGCCACCGCGTTACCAGCTATCCGGTGTCGGATGACGGTGAACGTTCGTTCGTCGATCTGAACACCATCCCGCTGGCGGCGGTCGAGCGTGTTGAAGTGCTGAAAGACGGCGCGTCGTCCATCTACGGTGCGGATGCCATCGCGGGCGTGGTGAACATCATCCTGAGGCCGAATTTCAAAGGCGTTGAAGCAACCGCCGATGTCGGTACCTCGCAGCATGGCGGCGGTTTCACCCGCAAGGCCACCCTGCTCGCCGGTGGCGGTGATCTGGATGCGGATCACTACAACGGCTATTTCAGCGTGCAGTACCAGAAAGACAACGAGATCATGGCGCACCAGCGCAAATTCCCGATCAATACCTCCGATTTGAGTTCGATCGGTGGTTCGGGTTTGGGTGGCGCACCTGGCCGTGCGGCAGGCCCCAATGGTGCGATTCAAGATCCCGTATCGGGCCTGTGGCAGCCACTGCAGCCGTGCACCACGGGTCCATTGGTGACGGTGGCGGGCTCGGGAAGCTGGTGCAGTTTTGACAACACCAAGGCACAAGGCCAGATACAGCCGGCAATGGAGCAGGGTGGCATCTATGGTCGCTTCACCATCAAGCTCAACGACACGACCAAGGCCTATCTATCCGCAAGCTACATGCAGTCGAGGTTGTGGGCACCGACGCCGGTTGGTAACAGCATTCAAACCAGCACGCCGATCAACACCAACAACATCACGTTGCCGGCGAACAATCCGTACAATCCGTTCGGCGCGCCTGCAGCGATCAGCTACAACTTCAGCGACATTCCGTCGGGCTTCAACTACAACAACCACTCGGTCCGTCTCGTTGGAGGCGTGTCGGGTACCGTCGGTGATTGGAATTACGACGTTACCGGCGTGCTCAACCACAGCTGGCTGGACACGAAGCAGTACGGCTTCCTGACGTACTCGGGCATCATTAACGCGATCAACAATGGCACGTACAACTTCGTCAACCCGAGTACGAATTCGTATCTTGTGCGCCAATCGCTCGCACCGGGTTATGAAAAGACCTCGACCTCGGATATGGATGTCCTTGATCTCACCGCCAATCGCCAGTTGTGGGATCTGCCCGGTGGCCCGCTGGGTCTCGCCATTGGTGCGCAGGTGCGTCATGAGGCGCAGAACGATCCAACGCTCAACCCGAACTCGATCAATCCGCTGACCGGTCAGCCGACGCTCGAATTCCAAGGTCTTGGCAACGCGCATACCAAGGGCAGCCGCGAAGTCAGTGGTCTGTACGCCGAGTTCGACATGCCGTTGCTCGAGCGATTGGAAGTGGATGCTTCAGGCCGGTTCGACCATTACAGCGATGTTGGCAACAATTTTTCGCCAAAGATCGGCGTCAAGTGGAAACCGTTTGACTGGATAGCCGTACGCGGCACTTATTCGAAGGGTTTCCGTGCACCGTCGTTCGCCGAAAATGGTTCCAGTGCCGCCCAAGGCTTTGTGACCTATCAGACTCCGGCGTCGTTTCAGGCGATGCACAGTGCGCAATACAACTTGCCGTACGCGCTGGCCGAATTCACCCAGGCCAATCCGCACATCAAACCGGAGAAGGCGTCGAACTTCACGTTCGGTATCGTGGTGCAGCCGGTCACTTGGCTGAGCGCTTCGATCGACTACTACAACATCCGGAAGTCGAACGTTATTGTTCAGGCCAACACCTCGGCGGCATTGGCTGCTTATTACGCGGGTACGCCGCAGGCTCCGGGTGTTTCGGTGATTCCGGACATTCCGGATACACCTCCGTACCAGAACAACCAGGCGCGTCCGTCGGAACTCATCGGCGAGTACATCAACGCCAACACGCTGAAGACCACCGGTGTCGATCTCGACCTGCAAGCCCACTTCAACTTCGCCAACAACATCCAGTACATCAGCGAACTGACGGGCACGCAGATCTTCGAATGGAAGATGCAGTTCCCTGACGGTACGACGCAGACCTACGTCGGTACGCAAGGCCCGTACAACCTGTCATCGGGGGCCGGCACGCCACGCACGCGCGCATCGTGGTCCAACACGATCATTTACGGACCGCTAACGGTTACCGGTACGCTGTACTTCACCAGCAGCTATGCGGATATCGCCGAAGACGTCGGTGTGGGACCGACCGCGTGTATCACCACCGCGCCGGACGGCAGTAACTTCCCGCTCAAGTGCCGCACGGGGCCGACCTACGACTTTGATATCACTGCCAGTTATGCGGTCACCGACCATATCAGCGTCACCGGTTCGATCATGAACGCCTTCGACCGCGGTCCGCCGTTTGACCCGGCCAACTACTCGGGTACCGGTTTGAACTACAACCCGACGTGGTCGCAGGCAAACGCCATAGGTCGTTTCTACAACCTCGGTGTGAAGGTGAAGTTCTAAGCCTATCAAGCAAGAAAGCTTTTAGCTGTTGAGAGTGAGGCGCGCCGGTTGACCGGCGCGCCTTTTTCTTTAATTGCATAAGGCGAGATAGTGTCTGCGTTGTGGTGGCTAAAGCAGCTTTAACGCGTGCGGTATGCGGTAGGCTGTGCCTTGCTGGTGGGCTTGGCGGCGTGCTCGCGTCCATCAGGATGCACTACTCGTTCTTTAGCCGAACTTTCAACAAGGGGAAAAGCAACATGCGGATGGGTCTTGCCGCCAACGCGCTTCATCACGATCACAGCGACGCGGCGCTATTCCGCTGGTTGCGGGCGTGTGAGCAAGGCATTCGTGAGTTGAATCTCCACTTGCATGCAGTGGGACGCACCTACGCAGCCATCGAGCGGGGCGATTATCTCAACGACTATCCCGGCTTGCTGCGCTATCCCTACGGTCGCGAAGGCGGGTTGATGAAACTGGTGGCTGAAGTGGTCGGCATGCACAAGCCAGAGCGCACGCTGGACGGTGCGATCTATCTGATCGATCCGGTCGATCCTTCCTCCATCTTTCCCGAAGCGGTGGCCTTGAAGCGCCAATGCGTGATTCATCAGAAGCCTTTCATCTCCACGGTGGCGTCTGCACGCGATTGGATCGAGATGGAACGCATTCAGGCCGGTTCAGCGCCCGACACCGGCGCTGACGATCTGCACGCACTGGAAACGCACACGCTTGCATTGATCGCGCACGATGCGATGAAGCCGCAGATGATGGCGTACGCATCCGATCACTTCGATGTGCTTGCACGTTTCGAGCGCCGCGTTGCCACGGGGACAACCGGTCAGCAATTGAATGAGCTTGCATGGAGCCGCGGATGGCCGCAGGACCAGAATTGGGTGGAGCGTTACCAGAGCGGCCCGATGGGTGGCGACGCGCAGATTGCCGATCTGGTGCTGGAACGGCGTTGTCAGCGGGCTATCTTCTTTGAAGACCCGCATGTGGCGCGTCAGCATGAGGCGGATATCCAGCTGTTGGAGCGTGCGGTGACCACTGTGACGGACAGCACCGTTTGTATGACGTCGCCACGGGTTGCCGCACGTTGGGCGGATGCTGCGCGGCGGCGCGCAGCACAACGCGGTTAGCGAGCATACGTCTATGTGCCTGATCGCCTTTGCCTGGCAAGTTCATCCCCGCTGGCGTTTGTTGCTTGCCGGCAATCGCGATGAATTTCATGCGCGGCCCAGCGCTCCGCTATCACGCTGGAGCGATCTGCCGATCGTAGGCGGACGTGATCTTGAAGCGGGTGGCACTTGGTTAGGCGTCACGCCTGCAGGGCGATGCTGTGTCGTAACCAATGTGCGCGACCCCCGCGATCCGCAACATGGCGTATCGCGGGGATTGCTCGCCACCGATTACCTTGTCGGCGCCGACGATGCAGTGGACCATGCGCAGAAGCTGCTGGACGATGCAGCCGGCTATCGCCCCTTCAACCTGCTTACTTTCGACGCCACGCACGGCTTCTACATCGGCAATCGGCCTTCATCACGCGCACAGCTTGTCGAGCCTGGCGTGCATGGTCTTTCCAATGCCGACTTCAACACGCCATGGCCCAAGACGCGCGGGCTGATGCAGCGCTTGCAAGCGTGGATGGACGCCGGTCACGAAGTGGATTTCGCGCCGTTGTTCAACGCACTCGCCGATGAGCATCAAGCGTCGGATGAATTGTTGCCGGATACCGGCGTAGGGTTGGAGCGCGAGCGCTGGTTGTCGTCGGCTTTCATTCGCGGCGAGGCATATGGCACGCGTGCTTGCACCATCGTTGCGATGGGCTATGACGGCAAGGGATTGATCATCGAGCGTCGCTTCGGGCCGAACGGGCACTTCGAAGGCGAGAGCGAACTGTCCATCTCGTAGGTTGGGTTACCCCGGGCTTGATCCGGGGCATCTACATCAGCTCTCGGGAAATTGCCCGTCGATGTAGTACCAGCGTCCCTCCTCACGCACAAAACGGCTGATTTCATGCATGCGCTGGGCCTTGCCGCCGCCGTAACGCAGGCGCGCGACGAACTCGACGATGGCGTGTTCGCCATCCTGTTGGTGCTGCTTTACGTCCAAGCCAAGCCAGGTGGGCGAGGGGTGCTGGGCCGTCAGTTTCAAGCTGGCCGGTCGCGTACTGGGGTGCCAGGTGGCCAGCAAATAGTCTTCGCGTTTGAGTACATAGGCGCTATAGCGCGAACGCATCAACGCTTCAGCCGTGCTTGCAATGCCACCTTCATGCAGCGGACCACAGCAGCGTGTGTAACAGGTGTGATGGCCGCAAGGGCATGGCGTGAGGGTGTCGACGGCTTGCAAGGTACGGGGTCCAGCGGTGACTCAGGTACTCATCCTGCTCCAGCGCCGTGTAAATGCAAAGGGGGAGTGGCGGGGGAAATGGCATGGGGTAGTGCAGAAAGTCATGCACGGATGGCCGGCGGGATCGCTTAAAGTCGTCGTGCTGCCGGGAGAGCAGCATTCCCCACATCGAATGCATCAGCCGTCAGGGTATGGGCGGCCGGTGTCGCGGAGATTTTCATGCACCCGATTCGTTCCCTGTTTTTGTGCACGGCGCTTGCCTTGGGTTGGGCGGCCGCTGGCGTGCATGCACAGACGGCGCCGATGACGCCGGACATTCCATCCAATTTCACCGCGCCGACCAACGGCAATGACTACATCAAGCGTGTGGTGATGATTCCCATGCGTGATGGCGTGAAGCTGCACACGGTGATCGTGATTCCGAAAGGCGCACACAACGCGCCGATTCTGTTGACGCGCACGCCTTACAACGCAGATGGGCGCACAGAACGCACCAATTCGTCGCACATGCTGGATTTGCTGCCGCAAGGCGACGAGGTGTTTGTAAAAGCGGGCTACATCCGCGTGTTCCAGGACATCCGTGGCAAATACGGTTCCGAAGGCATTTATGTGATGACTCTGCCGCTGCGCGGCCCGCTCAACCACGGCAAGGTGGATGAATCCACCGATGCGTACGACACCATCGAGTGGTTGTCGAAGAACCTTTCCGAATCGAACGGCAAAGTGGGGATGCTCGGTTCCTCCTACGAAGGCTTCACCGTGGTGATGGCGCTGGTTGATCCGAATCCGGCCTTGAAAGTGGCGGCGCCGGAAAGCCCGATGGTGGACGGCTGGATGGGCGACGACTGGTTCCATTACGGCGCGTTCCGCCAGACCAATTTCGACTACATCACCGCCCAGACCACCGTGCGCGCCAAGGGCTACATCATTCCGCGCCAGGGGCACGATGATTACGGCAATTTTCTGCGCGCCGGTTCGGCGGGCCATTACGCGCACGATCATGGGCTGGACGGCTTGCCGTTCTGGCGCAAGATTCACGAAAACGCGGCCTATACACCGTTCTGGTCAGCGCAGGCGCTGGACAAAACCATGGCGCAGCAGCCGCTCAAAGTGCCCACCATGTGGATCCAGGGTTTGTGGGATCAGGAAGACATGTACGGCGCCATTCACAGCTATGAGGCGATGGAGCCGAAAGACAGCAGCAACGCCATGAACTATCTTGTGATGGGTCCGTGGCGCCACAGTCAGGTGAACTACGACGGCAGCGAACTCGGTCCCATGAAATGGGATGGCGACACGGCGTTGCAATTCCGCCGTGATGTATTGCTACCGATCTTCAATCAATATCTCAAAGACGGCGCGCCGAAAGCGGATACCCCGCCCGTGCTGATCTACAACACCGGCGAGAATCACTGGGATCGCTTCACGCATTGGCCGCTCTCGTGCGATCACGGCTGCGATTCCACGGCTAAGCCGCTTTACCTGTTGGCAGGTGGCCGCGTTTCGTTCGATGCGCCGAAAGCGGGCGATGCGAACTACGACGAGTACGTTTCCGATCCGGCCAAGCCTGTGCCGTATCAGCCGCGGCCCGTGGTGGGTTCCGATCACGAAGCGTGGACGCGTTGGCTGCTCAACGATCAACGCTTTATCGATGGTCGTCCGGACGTGCTCACCTATGTAAGCGAACCGCTGACATCACCTGTACGCGTCAGCGGTGCTCCGCAAGTAAATTTGGTGGCGTCGACCAGCGGCACGGATAGCGATTGGGTCGTGAAGATCATCGATGTCTATCCCGACACCGTGCCGTCGAACCCGGGCATGGGCGGCTACGAGCTACCGATTTCGCTGGATATTTTCCGCGGCCGTTATCGCACCAGCTTCGAGCATCCGCAGGCGATCGAAGCGAACGCGCCACTGGCGTACAGCTTCCGTCTGCCGACGGTGAACCACGTGTTCGAGCCAGGGCATCGCATCATGGTGCAGGTGCAATCCAGTCTGTTCCCGTTGTACGACCGCAATCCGCAGACGTTCGTGCCGAATATCTTCGATGCAAAGTCCAGCGATTACGTGAAGGCTACGCAGCGCGTATGGCACACGCCGGAGCATGCGAGCTCTATCAGTTTGCCGGTGGTGTCGGCACCGTAACGACATCTCTGAACCGAAGGGTTGTATTCGCGAGATCTGCTCCCTCCCCTACGCGTAGCAGGGGAGGGTTGGGGTGGGGTGAAGCCATCCTGCGATGATGGTGCCTCGCCATCATTGCGGTGCAGCCGGACGTGAGCTTCGCCCGCCTCACCCCACCGAGGCCCTCCCCTTTCAAGCAGGGGAGGGGACTGAATGTCGTTCAGCTGAAACTTGACGCTAAACAGGTGTACCCAGGAAGGGGGTTATGCCGGCCCGCGCAACACACGTGCCGGCAGCATTAGCAGCGCCTTCAGAAAAGCGAATACCGCTTCCACGGTAATCCCGACCAGCCGAAATGGCAGCAACAGCAGCCAAAAGATGGGATACAGCACCAGCGCCAGCAGCGCGAGGGGCCAGCAGAACACCAGCAGCACCAACCAAAGCAGAAAACCGACCATGGGTGTCACCTCCGTTTATGGGACGGCCAGAATATAGCGCCGCCTGGCATGTAGGCGTAGATGACCATCGGCATCTCCAAAAGCCTTTTCAACATCTTGGCGTAGTTCGCATCGCTGAGGGCGATGCGGGCTGCGCGGAGGTATTGAACAGGCTTTCAACCCATCGGATTCACACCGAACAGCGCGTTATGCAGCCAGAACGCGAACAGAGCCCACAACACGATACCGGCCGCGACAGCTATTACAGTGCCTTTGACGGTTCCCGGCGGATACACCGTGCCGTTGCGCCGGTCACGTCGACGCGAGGCCGCAAACAGCACCACCGCCCACACGAAGAAGGAGCCGAACAAGATCACATCGTGCAGCATGCCGGCGGCGAGCAGGTGACCGAATGCCCAGGTTTTTACGGCAAGTACTTGTGGGTGATGCAGCTTGGCTTTGATCGCATTGTTCGGCACGCGCGCAGCGGGAAACAGGATCAACGCGATAAGCATGAACAAAGCATTGAGATGCCGCAGCCATGCCGGCGGCGCATACAGCGGCACCACGTGCTGCCTTGCCATGATGAAACCCACGATGATCAGCACCAGCCCGATGGCTGCGACGATCGAATAAATGGCTTTCCAGCGATTCAGGCCGATGCGTTGGATTTGTTGCGTGCGCCAGTCGTCGGCGACGATGCGGACGGAATGCAGGCCCAGGAAAACGATCAGACCGAGGATCAGCACGAGCATGGTGGGAACCTCAAGTAAGGATGGAGCGCCGTGGTTTGACGTCTTACGAAAAAGCCTCTCAATACCTTGTCGTCATTCCGGCCTTCGCCGGAATGACGAGCGAAAGGCTCGCTGCGAGCGCTAATCTCCCAGCAACTCCACTCGCGCCACAAGTGCCAATGCCCCAACATCCAGCGTTACACGCCCCGTCAAAGGCGTCGGCAACCAGGCATCTCCAGGCTGCATGCGTCCATCGGATGTATCAACATGTCCGCGCGCGCAGTAGATCAGTGCCACTGCATCGTCGACCACCTGGCGGCCTGGATCTTCCCAGGTGACCAGTTCGCCGTGCACTTTGGACCGACGCAACATCAAATTGAAATCCCGCGTCGGTCCACCATGCAAGGCAATGGTCACACCCGCTTCACCCGGAAACGCGAATGGCGAGAAGGGCGTGGTGAGAGCATGCTTGCGACCGTCATCCAGCGTCATCGTAAAACCCGCACCTTCCAACAACGCGATGTAGCGATCGACACCTTCGAACGAAGAAAACGGCGCAGCGTTGTCTACCTCTGCCACGCTCACGCGCCAGATGAAACCGTCCACGCCTGCACCCGCAGGATGGACGGCCAATTCACGCGTACGTCCCATGCCGTTCTTCCACGGCACGGCCGGACAATCGCGCAGTCGGATGATGCTCATGCGGTACGCTCGATCACACGCTGAAACGGTGGCAAGGCTTTAAGCATCTGGCTGCCGTATTGCCGTGTGATGACGCGGCGGTCCAGCAGCACGATGCGGCCGCGATCGGTTTCGCTGCGAATCAGGCGGCCGCAATATTGGATCAGCAAGCGTGTGGCTTCGGGTACGGCCACTTCCATGAAGGGATTGCGTCCGCGCGATTCCAGCCATTCGGCGTAGGTGGCGCCGACAGGATCGGTGGGCACGGCGAACGGCAATTGCGTGATCACCACCGTTTCGCACAGCTTGCCGGGCAGATCCAGGCCTTCGCCGAACGATGCAAGGCCGAACAAGGTGCTGCCTTTGCCGGCTTCGATGGAAGCCACATGTTCGGCGATCAATTGGGTTTTACCCAATGAACCTTGCGCGCGAACCTTGCGCACCTTGTCGATGGGCAGGCGCTGCAGTACGCGCTCAAGCTTTGCGCGCGAAGTGAACAGCACCAGATTGCCGGCATCCCAATCCAGGTTCTCCGCGAGCCAATCGGTTACTTCCTGCGCGTGCTGTTCGCGCGCGTCGGGCATGGCCGATACCGCCGGTATTTCCAGCCGCGCCTGCGCACCCAGATCGAAGGGCGAAGGCAGGCTGACTGTAATGGCGTCATCCGGCAAACCCACCGCATCGGCAAAGCCACGGAAATTGCCACCTACGCTTAACGTAGCCGACGTCATCACCACCGCACTGGCGTTATCCCAGAGGATATTGCGCAACAGCGCACCCGCAGAAACCGCAGAAGCATGACAAACCAGTTGCTGATCGCTCTTGGAGAGGGAGACCCAGCGCGCGAGCGGAGGTGCATGTTCCGGATCATCGCTGGACCATGCGCGCCACGTGCGCACTTGACGATCGATGCGCTCCAGCGCCATGCCAAGTTCGCGTGACAGTGCTTCCTGCGTAGGGCCGCCTTCGCTCATTTCGGTGACGGTGCGACGCACGGCGGTGAGCCAGCGTTGCACTTCGGTAGCCGCTACGTACAGAACGGTGGCGTGATGCACCCAGTTATCCGGCAATTGCCCCAGCGAGCCGCGATATACCGGCTCCGTTTCCGATGGGTCTGGCATCCATGACTGGCGAATTTCCTTTTCCAGCTCTTCCAGCGCATCGCTCAGCTCCTGCAGCTTTGCGTCGCCGGCATCGAGCGTGAGCTTGCCGATCACCTCTTTATCGGTTAGCGAATAGGCTGCGTGCACCTGGCGCGCCAGGCGGCTGATCTGCCGCACCGCCGTGCCCAGCATGACATCCGCAGCACCGCGATCGATCGTCTTGCCGGGCATGTGATGGGCTTCGTCGAACACATACACGGTTTCTTCCGGCTTGGGCAGAAACACGCCGCCCCAACTTTCCTCACCGCTGGAAAGCGTGAGATCGGCCAGCACCAGATCTTGATTGGCGACGATGATGTCCGCATCCGCCACGGCACGACGCGCAGCAAAGAATGGGCAGATCATGAAGTGTGCGCAACGGCGTGCAGTGCAACCGCCGGTGCTGGTGGTAATCATGGCGCGCAGCATATCGCCGGGTGTTTCAGGCGCGGCATCCATGTCGCCGTCCCATTCGTTGCGGTCGAACAGGTCAGTGAGCTTGCGCAGCACCTGTTTGTCGCGTTCCGCGGGTGGTTTGCTCCACAAGGCGAGATCGGTGTCCAACCCCAGGCCCATCTGTGCATTTTCGCCCAGGCTTCCGCTGGCCATGCGCAGATTGCGCGGGCAGAGATAGCGGCCGCGCCCCTTGGCGAGCGCAACTTTCATCTCGCGGCCGTTGAGTTTCAGATACAGCGGGATGTCGCGTTCGACCAATTGCTCCTGCAAAGCCACCGTAGCGGTCGCGATCAGTAACTTCTTCTTCAGCGCCTTGGCTGCTTCCACGCCGGCAACCAGATAGGCCATGGATTTGCCGGTGCCGGTAGGCGCTTCGATCACCGCCGCACCGCCGCTTTGTGCGAGCGCCTTGGCGACCTCCGCGATCATGCGCGTTTGCGCGCCGCGTGCGCGAAAGCCGGGCAGGCCTTCTTTTACGCGTGCGTAGGCTTCGCGAATGCTGTCTTTGATCGCGTCAGTAAGCATGCACTTCCTGATGCGTGATACTCAGCGCCACGGCTTCGGCCACGCGAATGCCATCTACGCCTGCAGAAAGAATGCCGCCTGCGTAGCCTGCACCTTCGCCGGCTGGAAACAATCCGCGCGTGTTGAGGCTTTGCAGATCGTCGTCATTACGACGTATGCGCACCGGCGAAGAGGTGCGTGTTTCCACGCCGGTGAAAACCGCATCCGCTCGCCCGAAGCCTTTTATCTTGCGATCGAACGCAGGCATCGCTTCGCGGATAGCTTCAATGGCATAGTCCGGCAGCGCCGACGATAGATCAGTGAGGTGTACACCCGGCTTATAGGAAGGCATAACGTCACCGAGCACGGTCGACGCCTTGCCGGCGATAAAGTCGCCAACGAGCTGGCCCGGTGCTTCGTAGGTTCCGCCACCCAGTTCGAACGCGCGGCTTTCCAGCGCTCGCTGCAAGGCGATACCGGCCAGCGGGCTGCCGCTGTTGTCATAGGGAACAAAATCGCTGGGCTCGATGCCCACCACGATGGCCGCATTCGCATTGCGTTCGTTGCGCGAATACTGGCTCATGCCATTGGTGACCACGCGACCCGGTTCGCTGGTGGCAGCGACCACCGTGCCACCCGGGCACATGCAGAAACTGTAGACCGAACGGCCATTGCGGCAGTGATGCACCAGCTTGTAATCCGCAGCACCAAGCAAAGGATGACCGGCCTGGGGGCCGAAGCGATCGCGGTCGATCATCGATTGCGGATGTTCCACACGAAAGCCGATGGAGAATGGCTTGGCTTCCAGATACACGCCACGCTGATGCAGCATGGTTACCGTATCGCGCGCACTGTGGCCCAACGCTAGCACCACATGATCGGTACGGATTTGCTCGCCATTCGCTAATGCCACGCCGCGAACGTGGCGAACACCCTCGGTGTCGGTTTCAATCAGCAGATCGTCGGCGCGATGCTCGAAGCGAATCTCTCCGCCCAGCGCCTCGATAGTGTTGCGCATGTTCTCCACCATCGTCACCAAACGGAAGGTGCCGATGTGCGGCTTGCTCACATAGATGATTTCTTCCGGCGCGCCGGCCTTCACGAATTCCGTAAGTACCTTGCGGCCGTAATGCTTGGGATCGGAAATCTGGCTGTACAGCTTGCCATCTGAAAACGTGCCCGCACCACCTTCGCCGAACTGCACATTCGATTCCGGATGCAGATTGCGCTTGCGCCATAGATCCCAGGTGTCTTTGGTGCGCTCGCGCACCGCCTTGCCGCGTTCGAGGATGATGGGGCGGAAGCCCATCTGTGCCAGCACCAGGCCGGCGAACAGGCCGCATGGGCCCATGCCGATAACTACGGGGCGATGAGCCAGATCACTCGGTGCTTTTGCTACGAACGCGTATTCCGTATTCGGCGCAGGGCGAACATGGGGATCGTCCGTGAAGCGTGTCAGCAACTTGTCTTCATCGGCGACCTCTACGTCCAGCGTGTAGATCAACTGGATCGCCCCGCGCTTGCGCGCGTCATAGCCGCGGCGGAACACCGAATAGCCGCCAATGGCCGAGGCGCCGATATGCAATTTGGCGCCAATGGCAGCGGTGAGCGCTTCCTCGGGATGGTCCAGGGGGAGCTTGATGTCGGTGAGTCGCAGCATTGCCGGGCGAAGTGGTGCAGGGCGGCCATTGTCTCATGCCGCCCGCCAGCGCTGCGCCCGGCTCGGCCGGCTTTCAGGCCTCCGCTGCGATCTTGCGCAGGGTCTGCTCGAACACTTCAGGCGGCTGGCCGCCCTGAATCAAATACTTGCCGTTGACGATCACCGACGGCACGGCGCGGATGCCTTGCTGCTGGTAGAACTGCTCCTCCTGCCGAACCTCGTCCGCATAGCGGCCGCTGTCCAGCACCTCGCGCGCAGCAGCGGCGTCCAGCCCCGCCTCGCCAGCCACTCGAGCCAGCACATCATGCGAGCTGACGTCTTCGCCGCGACCGAAATAGGCCTCAAGCAAGGCCAGTTTCAGCGTTGGCTGCTGTCCCTGCAGCTCCGCCCAGTGCAGCAGCCGATGCGCATCGAAGGTGTTGTAGATGCGGCTGCGCTTGTCCATGTTGAAGGTAAAGCCGACGGACGCCCCGCGCTGGCGGATAGCTTCCTGGTTCTTGGTCATCTGCTCGGGCGTGCTGCCGTATTTGGCCGCCAGATGCTCGGCCACATCCTCGCCTTCCGGCGCCATCTGTGGATTGAGTTCGAACGGACGGAAATGCAGCTCTGCGGTAATTTCGCCATTGAGATCGTGAAGGGCCTGCTCCAGCGACTTCAGGCCGATGGCGCACCAGGGGCAGACGACGTCGGAGACGAAGTCGACGGTGAGTTGTTTGGGCATAGTGCGCTCCGCTTGCTGGTTGATGTGAGACATTCACGATGCATGGGGGCCGCCTTCTACGGAATCAATCGGCATTTGGATAAGCATGTCCTGCATAGGACTATGCAGGACATGCTACGGCGCAGAGCGTTTATTTGCCGAACTTGTAACTAGCCTCCAGAGAGAATGCGCGTCCATAGACGTCATAATTGAGCTTGTTGTATGGCGCGGATGATGTGCCTGGGTAGCTCCGGTCGACCGGCGGCATCATGTTAAACAAATTGTTGACCACGAATGACAGGCCGAGATTTGGAAGTGGTGAATAGGAGACGCTTGCGTTGTAGGTCACCCACGCTGGCAATGTGCCTTCCCCAGGTTGGGTGTAGGGAGCGGAAGCATTGAGAGTCGCCAGATAATTGGGTGACTTACCGTAGCGAGATGCGTAGAGAGTGGCACCCCAATTTTTCAGCTGCCAATTCAAAGACGCAGTCAACTTCGTTTTGAAATCCGTGCTCCAGTAAGAGGATCGGAGCAAGTTGACATAGGGATCGCCAACATAAGGCTGGTATTTATGTTCAAGAATGTTGGTGTAATTCAGGCTTGGGCTGAACTCGCCAAACCGTCCAGCAGCCCATGTGTAGTTGAAGCTCACCGTCACTGCGCTAAGGATTTCGTTGGCGACGTTGACCTTTGGTGTATAGATCTCGGTGATCTCACCCTTGGCGTTACGGACAATCTTGCTGATGGCAGATTGGCAACTGGGCGTAGAGACATCCAGTTGACCCAGGCGGCAGGCGGCTTCCTGTATGAGGAGCTTGTCGCTGTCCTCCGTGCTGACTTCATCCTTGATGTTCCAGTGATAGAAGTCGGCAGATAACGCCATGCGAGATATGGGTGAGAGGACAAAGCCGGCGCTCCAGTTTGTAGCAGAAATGGGCTTAAGGTCGGGATTGCCAGATTGCACGCCTTGCACGGATGCGCCGTTGTACTTCGCAGGACATCTGATGGGTGCAATGTTGGGGTCATAGCCCAGCAGCGCGCAGTTGTAGTAATCCGTTGGGCCGGTGTAGTACGTGCTGTTACCGGTAAATTCATCGGCCAACGATGGTGCCTTGAAAGCTGTGCCATAACGGGCGCGTAGCAACAGCAAATCGTCGAACGGGCGATATTCCAGGCCGACGTTGTAGGTTGGTTTGCTGACAGTGCTGCCAGCTACTTTGTAAGCATCGTAGCGCGCTGACGCACTCATGGTCAGATTCGGAAGTAGCGGTAGACGCCATTCGTTTGCCAAGGCAAAGCGCGTGCGGTGACCAGTGCCTTGGATAGCGCTCTGACCCCAAACGCCGTCAGTCAGCAAGCGGGCATCAGGCGAATAGTCCCAGCCCTCATTGCCGCCTTCCATTAGCAATGCTACGCCGACATCTCCGCCAGGCATCCTGGCCAGTGCGGAATTGCTGAGAGTGATACGGCCGATATTCTGCCAAGTCTTAGCATTCGTCGTTAGATAGCCAGTGAAGCTATTGAAATCGCTGTTGGAAATGGGCGTATAAAACGCCTCATAATTTGGCCGGAAAGTACTGAAACCGAAGCCATAGGGATCGGGGCCGAGATCGACGCCCAACACGCGATTCGCGAAAAAATTCTCCATGGCATCGTTGAAGCGGGCAAATGTCCGCTGTGCAAGCTTGTCTTCACCATGCGTAACATTGGCGTCGTATTCCCAGTCGGATGTGCCGAGAACACCTTTTCCACCCAAGGTCAGCGTGTAATTGCGTTCATAGGTCTTCGACATGATGCGTTGGTAACCGCCAACTTCCTCTGGACTGAAGCTTTTTTGGAAATTGATGAAATCGTCCAGATCGGGGTCGTAGATGTATCCATATTTGCTGGCGGAACCCCACCATGTCACACCAGAGCCAGGATTGAATTTTTCGCGATCGAAGTTGTAACTGAAATCCCCGTATAGCTGGGTGGTGTCGCTCAGATCGTAGGTGGCATGAGTATAAATATTGGCTGTCTTACTTCCATTCGAAAGGGTAGATCGACCAGGAGAGTAGAACGACCCGCAATAATCTCCTTGTCCAGGACGGTTACGAAGACCCTCCGTACCACCGAACTGCCCTGTCGTTAGGGCGCAGCGGTTTGGATCGAGCATGTAGTAACTATTGCTTACTTCGGTGTTGTAAATCAGATAGTCGCGGCTGGCCAGAGCCGGTGTCCTGCCACTTCCATAGTAGTGTGAGGTCCACGAACGATCAGCCGACCATATGGGTTGGTAGCTTTCGAGCTGAGCGCCTGTGGTTACGTTGAATTTGCCGAAATTGAAGGTGTCGGCGAAGCTTATATGGCGATTTGCGCCGCCGCCTAACCCATCCCAACCGTAACGCACGTCGACAACCGGCGTATCCACTTTCTTCTTCATGATGATGTTGATGACGCCGGCAATGGCGTCCGAGCCGTACAGCGTGGACTGGCCGCCGGGAAGAAAGTCGATGCGTTCGACCAAGTCGGTCGGTATCGTATTCAGGTTATTGAAGACTTCCGTACTGTCATACAGCGCCGGGAAGTTATTCATTGGGCGACCATCAATGAGAATCTTTACATAACCAGGATTGAGGCCAAAAAAACTGGCCGTTTTGGCGCCTGGGGTAAAGGTATTGGTGGTTTGTGCGTTTTGAACGCTGCCAGTGGCAAAAGATATGCGTTGAAGTGCTTGGGCTACGGTGGCGAAACCGTTCGCCTTGAGCTGCTGAGAGGTAATGGTCGTAGTGGGCGTGAATGTTTCCACTTGTGTTTGGGGAATCAGTGAGCCTGTTACTGTCACGCTTTCCAATTTCTTTGCTTTTGCAGTGTCCGGAACTGCTGTTTCACTAACCTGCGCGAATGCGCTCGTACTTCCAAGTGAGACAGCGCATGCCCATGCCAGTAGTGCGCGATTAGAGGTTTTGTTTGATACCATAAAGCTCTCTCCCTAGAGTCGCTGCTTCATTACCTGACGCGGTAATGAGTAGTCGAAAAAATCACGGCGATGCCGAAGAAGCCACTGCATGTAGCTTTGACGAAAAAAACATCGCAGACGTACGGTTTGCCCCTGGTGGGAAAAGTGTGTGCAACCGTGACGAATCAAATAAGCGGCAAACGTGTTTGAAATAATCAGATAGCTGCTTATGTTGATGTAGGCGAGATGCTAGCCCCTGGGAATTCTGGGAATTCGTGCGTTGCGCTACGAATGTGAGCAAGTATTCGAGATGTTCGTTCTCCTGCAGCCGTCATCCCCGCGAAAGCTGGAATGACGGCTGTGGAGCATTTGTGACAGCCCTCCTCCATGTATAGAGAAGAGTGGCGACCCACACGAGCTGTGCAGATATCGGTGTTTCTTGAATCGGATTGAACTAGAACGAAAAGCCTTACGCCTTGCCGATGAAATCCTGCTTGCCAATATGCGTACCAGCCTCACGCAAAATGTTGTACGCCGTAGTGCAGTGGAAGAACAGGTTGGGAATCACGTAGTGGAGCAAGTAGGCCTGGCCTTCGAAGTTCAGTTCACCATTGCGTGTCTTCAGCGTAATGGCGCGCGTCTCACTGCCATCGAGCTGCTCGGGCTTGAAGCTCTTGATGTAGTCGATGGCGCGTTCGATGCGGGCGTACAGTTCCTCGAACGAGGCTTCGTTGTCTTCGAATTTCAGCGGGTCGACGCCGGCCAGGCGGGCGGTGCCGTTCTTGGCCATGTCGGTGGCGATCTGTATTTGCTTGACCAGCGGCAGCATGTCGGGAATCAGGCGGGTCTGCAGCATGGTCGAGCCTTCCACGCCTTTTTCGTTGGCGTGTTTTTCACCGAGCTTGAGCACGTGGTGCAGGTTGGTCAGCGCGCGGACGAAGAGCGGCACGGAAGCGTGATACATCGAGAGACTCATGGGGATGACTCCGGGTGACGATGGGTTAGGGAATCGTGGGTGACCACGTCCGCGACCGGCGAGTACTCACCCTGCAACGGTGCAGCAGAAGGGTGCTCCGCAGGACCTGCCGCGCGTACATGGCGAATCGCATAGCCGGCAATGGCCGTGGCGACTGCGAGCAACAGCGCAGCCAGCACGAAGGCGATGCCAGGCAAATGCATGGGGGCGTGATCGCTGATGAACAAGGCGAACAAATTGGCGAACACCGCCGGCCCGAAGATGCCGGCGAGGCTGGCGAGGCTGCTCAACGCACCTTGCAGGCGCCCTTGCTCGTGCGGATCCACCTGGTGCGACATCAATGTTTGCGAGGGTGGTCCGGCAAGGCCGCCCAGGCAAAGGAATGGAATGCCCGCCAAGAACATCCATGCCGTGGAAGAAAGCCCGAAGACCAGATAGCCGAGCACGCACAGCGGCAGGCCGATCATGATCAGCCGCCGTTCGCCGAGCGTCGGCATCCACCGCCGCACCAGCACTGCCTGCACAAAACCGCTGCACAATCCGACCAGTGCCAGGGTGTAGCCCACCGCCTGTGCACCCCATCCGTAGCGGTAGTCGGTGTAGAGCACATACGTGGAATTGAGTGAGAACTGCGCCAGGTTGATCAGGAAATACACACTGGCCAGCGCAAACACTTGCGGATAGCGGCGCAACAGCACCAATGCGCCAAAGGGATTGGCATGGCGCCACTCGAACCGCTTGCTGCGTCGTTCGGGCGCCAGTGATTCCGGTAGCACAAAGAAGCCGTAGCCGAAGTTGATCAGCGACAGGACGGCTGCCACCCAGAACGGCAGCCGGATACTGAAATGTCCAAGGAAACCGCCCAAGGCCGGCCCCACCACAAAGCCAATGGCGAACGCCGCGCCCAATGCGCCGTAGGCGGCAGTGCGTTTTTCCTTAGGCACGATATCCGCGATGTAGGCATTGGCGGTGGAGAAACTCGCCGCGCAGATGCCGGACACGAGGCGACCGACAAACAGCAACCACACCACCGGCGCGAGCGCCATCACGATGAAATCAACGCCCAGACCAAAGCTGGAAATCAGGATCACCGTACGGCGGCCGAAGCGATCCGACAGCGTGCCCTGCACGGGCGAGAACACGAACTGCATCAGCATGTAGACCGTGCCGAATGCACTCGACCACACCGCGGCCTGCGCGATGCTGCCGCCGCTGAGTTCCACGATCAGGTGCGGCAACACCGGAATGATGATGCCGAACGCCAGCATGTCCAGCATCACCGTGATGAAGATGAAGGCGAATGCGGCGGTTTGACGTGAGGGAGGTGCGGTGTCCATGCGGAGCGCGAGGGAGTAAAGGCGCAACGATAGCCCAAGCAGCAAGGCTTGGCATGAGCTGGCGTGTGCAGAAAATGTCGCGGGGCTTCCTTGGCTATCTCCATACCCCGTTACAAAGTTGGCCCTTGCCTAGTCGGCCTTCGCCGGAATGACGATGGGGCACGATGCATCTTCACGCTTATATCAAGGGTTCGCTCGCACCGGCCTCACTGCGGCGGCTGCATCAACTCCTGCGGGCTCAGATATCCATCGTGATTGCGATCGAGGCGATGGAATTCGCGCCGCAAGTTGTCTTGCCATTCCTTGAGCGTCACCGGCTTGCCATGCCCGCCGGGCAGCTCTTCCGGCTCCAGTACACCGTCGTGATTGAGATCCCGGCGATAAAACCCCTGGCTCATATAGGCCACGTATTCGGCTTCGCTGATGCGGCCGTCGCCATTGGTGTCCATGGCCTGGAACAAGCCGGCCACCGTATTCTGCGCAAGCGTGGCGAAAGGCAGCGCCAACGCCAGGATCAACGAGCTCAAGCGCATCAGCGGCGGCGACCCTGGATGCCGATGAAATCCAGGAACTCAGCGCGGGTACGCGCATCATCGCGGAACGAGCCAAGCATCTGGCTGGTGACCATGGATACGCCGCGCTTATGCACGCCGCGCGTGGTCATGCATTCGTGGCTGGCATCGACCACTACTGCCACGCCGGCCGGCTGCAGGTTTTCCTGGATGCAGCGCGCGATCTCCGCGGTCATTTTTTCCTGCACCTGGAAGCGGCGTGCAAAGGCGTCCACCACGCGTGCCAGCTTGCTGATACCCACTACGCGGCTGGTGGGCAGGTAACCCACGTGCGCGCGACCGATGATCGGCGCCATATGGTGTTCGCAATGGCTTTCGAATTCGATGTCGCGCAACACCACCATTTCGTCGTAGCCGGCCACTTCTTCGAACGTGCGGCGCAGATATTCACCCGGATCGATTTGATAGCCGGCAAACCAGTCGCGGTAAGCCTTCACCACGCGGCGCGGCGTATCCAGCAGGCCCTCGCGAGAGGGATCTTCGCCGGCCCAGCGCAACAGCGTACGCACCGCCTCTTCGGCCTGTTCGCGGGTGATTTCGGTGGGCTCTTGCTCGCTCATGCGGCTTCCTTGATGCAGGTTCAGGCTTGCAAGTGTAACGCCCGCGTCAAGATGGTAGGGTCGGCAGCCGGGCCGGGCGGGCCATCCGCAGGCCTGTTGATCCCCACGCCAGAGCCTTCCCCATGACTCGATCCATCAACCGCGATACCCAGCTTTGCATGTCCTTGTCCGGGCGTCCGGGCAATTTCGGCACACGCTTCCAGAACTTTCTGTATGAAGCGCTGGATTTGAACTACGTCTATAAGGCGTTCACTACGCGTGACTTGCCCGCGGCCATCGGCGGCATTCGTGCCCTGGGCATCCGTGGTTGCGCCGTGTCGATGCCATTCAAGGAGGCCTGCATTCCGCTGGTCGACAGCATCGACGATTCGGCCCAGGCGATCGCCTCGATCAATACTATTGTCCATAACGATGGGCATTTGCGTGCATACAACACGGATTACATCGCCGTGCGCAGCCTGATCGAGCAGCATGGCCTTACACCCGATATGCACTTGGCGTTGCGCGGTAGCGGTGGCATGGCCAAGGCTGTGGCCTGCGCGTTTCGCGATGCCGGCTTCAAGCATGGGCATATCGTGGCGCGCAATGCAGCGACGGGTGGGAAATTGGCTGAAGCCAGCGGTTTCGGTTGGGCGGTCGATATGTCGGGCGTGCAGGCGGATCTGCTGATCAACGTCACGCCGATCGGCATGGAAGGTCCTGAAAAAGATCAGCTTGCCTTCGAGCGTAAAACGGTGGAGCAGGCCAAAGCCGTATTCGATGTGGTGGCGTTGCCGCCGGAGACACCATTGATCAAGCTGGCGCGTTCGTTGGGCAAGCCGGTGGTTACGGGCGCTGAAGTGATCGTGCTGCAGGCGGTGGAGCAGTTTGTGCTTTATACGGGTGTGCGGCCGGATGATGCGTTGATTGCGCGTGCGGCTGCACATGCGTTGAGTTGATGGTGCTTCGAGTACAGGTACTGCGCATTTCTCTGAATGCCTAAATCTAGCCTCATCGTCATTCCGGCGAAGGCCGGAATGACGATGAGGCACTATGAGTCATTGGGGATGGGTGGATATGTATCCCGGAGGAGGAGGGTTTATCAATCCTCCGTCATTTCCTCATCGCTATTAAGCGACTCCCCCAGCAACTGCTGTGCCTGCTCGCCCGGCAACGACTCCACATCACGCAGCTTGCGTTCAATCGCACGCGTACGTACCGCAGTGGCATCGATATGCTTGCCCGCCTCATCCAGTTTCTTGCGCACGATCTTCAGCACATCGCCGAACTTGCCGAATTCGTTTTTCACCGCGCCGAGCAACTGCCACACTTCGCTGCTGCGTTTCTGAATCGCCAACGTGCGGAAACCCATCTGCAAGCTGTTGAGTAGCGCGGAAAGCGTAGTGGGACCGGCGACAGTCACACGCTGTTCGCGTTGCAAACTGTCGAACAAGCCGGGGCGGCGAATGATCTCCGCATAAAGGCCTTCGGTCGGCAGGAACAGAATGGCGAAATCGGTCGTAGCAGGCGGCGCGATGTATTTGGCGCGAATGGTCTTGGCTTCGTCGCGCACGCGACGTTCAAGGGCGGACGCAGCGCGTTCCACCGCTTCCGCATCTGCCGCTTGCTGGGCATCTAACAGGCGTTCGTAATCTTCGCGCGGGAATTTGGCGTCGATCGGCAACCACACTTGGTCGTCGCGATCGCCACCGGGCAGGCGGATGGCGAATTCCACCCGCTCATCGGAGCCCGGCACGGTGGCGATGTTGGCCGCGTATTGTTCGGGCGTGAGCAGTTGATCGAGCAGGGCGCCAAGTTGCATCTCGCCCAGGATGCCGCGTGTTTTCACGTTGCTCAGCACGCGCTTGAGATCGCCCACGCCGCTGGCAAGCGATTGCATTTCGCCCAGGCCGCGCTGCACTGCTTCCAGCCGTTCCGACACCAGTTTGAACGATTCTCCGAGGCGCGTTTCCAGCGTGGATTGCAGCTTTTCGTCAACCGTGGCGCGCATCTGCTCCAGCTTGGCGGCGTTGTCCTGCTGGATCGCGGTGAGTTTGGTTTCGAGCGTGGTGCGCACTTCGCCGAGACGTTTTTCGTTGTCGGTAGTAAGCGTCGCCAACTGCTGCTTCTGCTGGGTGCCGAGCTGATGGAGGGTGGTGGCGAGTTCCTCGCGGCCACGGCGTGTTTCCTCGATCAGGCGTTGGGAAAGCGCTTGCAGGCCGCCATCCGTGCGCTCGGTGAGCACGTCCAGGCGCTGGCCGAACTGCATCAGCGCCTGGCTGAGCTCGCTACGGCCCGCGCGTTGTTCCTGAGCCAGTGCTTCACGCAGATGACGCACGTCGTCCTTCAAGCTGTCCAGCCTGGCCTGAAGGCCGCCATCGCTGCGGCCACGCAACAGGATAAGTAACTGCAGCACAAGCAGGACGACAAGTAGGGCCAGCGAAATATCGAGCAGAGACATGGGCATTTCCGATGGTATCGATGCACAGTTTACGCGCAGTCGTATCAATCCCTGAGATCGCCTTGCCGAGGTAGTATCGGCGCATGGCCAGCCATATTGCGGGAATCTGCATGAGCGCATCCATCGTCCGAGGCAAGCCGCTGACCGTGCTGATCGCCTTGCTCGCGTGGTTTGGGGTAGTGCTGCAGCTCTATCTCTCGCTGCGCCTGACCGGTTCGATGGGGATGACCACGGTGCAGGGGCTGGCGATCTATTTCGGCTATTTCACCGTACTCACCAACATCCTGGTCGGCATGGCCACCACGTGGCCGCTGGTTTTGCCTTTTTCAGCGTCAGGGCGATTCTTTGCACAGCCGATGGCGATCGGCTGGGTAGCGGCCAGCATTGCATTCGTGGGTGTTTCGTATTTTGTGCTGCTGCGGCACGCATGGAATCCGCAAGGATTGCAACTGATGGCGGATGTGCTGATGCACTACGTGGTGCCAGTGCTGGTCTTGGCGTATAGCTTGTTTACATTGCGTCGTGTGCCGTTACGTTGGACTGCGCCGTTGTGGTGGAGCTTGTATCCGGTGATCTACTTCGCCTACGTGCTGATGCGTGGCGTAATCATCGGAAGCTATCCCTATCACTTCATCGATGTGTCGCAGTTGGGCTATGCATTGACGTTGCGCAATGCGGTAGCGCTATGGGCAGCGTTTCTCGTGCTGGCATATGTGTTGATGGTGCTATGGCGCGTCCGTAGGCCGGGTTACCCCGGACTTGACCCGGGGGTAATCCAGCCTGCGATCAATCGACGCGACAAAACACGGCCTTGAGATAGCGGCTCTCTGGTACATCCGTACGCACCGGATGATCCGCTCCGGCGCCACGCACTTCCAGAATCTGAATCTCGCGCCCGGCATTGAGCGCCACGCGGCGCAGCATCTCCAGAAAATCTGCTTCGCTCACCAAGCCGGTGCAAGAACAAGTGAGCAGCAGCCCGCCAGGTGGAATCACGTCCAACGCCAGTCGGTTCATCGCGAAGTATTTCTTCAGCGCATCCATGACCTTGGTGCGATCACGCGTCAGCTTGGCCGGATCGAGAATGACCGCGTCATACGTTTCACCGCGCGCTACGGCCTGGCGCAGCCATTCGAAAATGTCGGCTTGCTCGAAGCGGATAGCCAGATCGTTCGCCGTCGCATTGGCGCGGGCAATGTCCAGAATGCCTGCATCCATGTCCACGCCGATGGCTTCGCGTGCACCGCCGGCCATGGCGTGCACGGCAAAACCGCCGGCATTGCAGCACAAATCCAGCACCCGGCGGCCGCGTGCGAGTTCGGCGAAGCGACGGCGATTTTCACGTTGGTCGGCGAAGAAACCCGTCTTGTGCCCGTAACCCGGCGCCGCGTGGAAGCGCAAACCGTGCTCGTGGACTTCCACCGGCTCGGGGGCTTCGGCGACTCGGCAATCGAAGGATTCCTGCTTCTGTACGTGACTTTCGGCGAACCAGTACAGCCGCGCACCCGGAAACTGCCTTAGCAGCGCGGCATGAATGGCATCGCGGAATTTCCACATGCCGGCGGCGAAATACTCGACCACCAGAATGTCGGCATAACGATCCACGATCAGCCCGGAAAGCCCATCGCCTTCGCTGTGCACCACGCGCCATGCATCGGTGACCGTATCGAGCTGCAGCCATTCCCGACGTAGCGTGACGGCGCGATCGATGCGTGCGGCGATCCAGTCTGCATCGATCGATTCGGTGGCATCGCCGGTAAGCAGGCGCAAGGCAATGCGTGCATGCCCGTTCCAGAAACCGCGACCGACAAAGCGATCCTTGGCATCGATCACATCCACCACGCTACCGGGCGGAATGCGCGATTCAGGCTTGTGCACCTGCGCCGACCACACCCAGGGGTGGCCGGGCATGCGGTCGGATTTCAGGCGGATGACGGGGAGCGAGGCGGGAACATTCATCCGCTAATGATAGCGGGTTAGGTCGGTCGCGCAGGTCAGAGCGAAAACCCCAACCAACGATCTTCAGCGCAACTTGAGGACCAACCAGGACAGCAGCGCCAGCAAATTGATGCCCAGGTACGACACCGACGGGCCGCCAAACGCTAGATTGAAGCCCTGGCTGGCGAAGCGCCAGGTCACTTCCGGATGCAGGTGGATCGTGGTGAACACATTGATGAAACCGCCGCAGTACAGCCCGTAGCTGAAGATCGGCGTGGCGATCAGCGGTAGCTGCAGCAGCTGCGCAATGCTGGACAGACGAATGCCGCGCTCGCTGTTTTCCAGCAGCAGCACGCCCGCTACCAACACAAATGCGTAAAGCGCGAAAGCGATCAATTGGATCACTGCCGTGTGCAGCGGTCCGGACGCGAGAAGATGCGGCAACTCGATAGCCATGCCATAGAAGCCACCGGCCACTTCCAGAATACCGATCAGGCGAAACAGAATTTGACGCATGCAACACCCCAAGGAAAAAACGAATTATTCAAGTTCATCCGCCTGCTCGTGCAGGTCCGTTATGTGTTGTTCCCACCAGCGCGGTTCGGCCGCGAACGGAAATGCCGCCGGAAAAGCTGGATCGTTCCAACGTGCTGCGATCCAACCCGCATAATGCACTTGCCGCATGGCGCGCAGGGCGGGAATGAGGGCAAGTTCTGCGTGATCGAAGTCACGCATCGAAGCATAGCCTTCCAACAATGCCTCGATGGCGCGTTCATCGTGGGCCAGCATCCATAGATCCTGCACCGCCGGTCCCATGCGCGCGTCGTCAAGATCGACGAAATGCGGACCCGCATCGGTCCACAGCACGTTGCCTGGATGGCAGTCGCCATGCAAGCGCAGCCTGCGCACGGGGCCAACGCTTTCAAGGCGTGCAGCGACCAAGTCGTCTACGCGCTCAACGGCCTGGCGATAGCGCCCGTGCGATGTGGAAGGCAATAGCGAAGAAGACAGCACGGCTTGCGTGGGTTGTGCGATCAACGTGTCGCGATCGACGTTGCCGCGATATGCGAACGACGCTCGCGCACCGATGTTATGCATGCGTGCGATCAAGCGGCCGAGCCATTCCAATTGATCGGCTGATTCCAGCGAGGGCGCGCGACCGCCGTGCCGTGGCGACAGCGCGTAGCGAAAGCCATCGTGATGCAGCAGCGTGCGGCCCGCGAAGTGCAATGGCGCCACGACCGGCAATTCCGATTGGGCCAGTTCCTGCGCAAAGGCATGTTCTTCCAGAATGGCCGCATCGCTCCATCGGCCAGGGCGATAGAACTTCGCAATCACTGGAGAGCCTTCTTCCAGTCCAACCTGCCACACGCGATTTTCATAGCTGTTCAGCGCGAGCAGGCGGCCATCCGGCCAAAGGCCGCATGCGGTGACGGCGTCGAGCACAAGATCGGGCGTGAGGCGTGCGTACGGTGTCTCGTTGGACATGTATCAGCGCGTGCCCACGGCCGTCGCCGGCACCACCGCCATGGTGAGGCGCGAAATGCACACCAGCTTGCGGGCTTCGTCTTCGATACGGATTTCCCATACCTGCGTCGATCGACCGAGATGCAGCGGACGCGCGGTGCCCGTGACTGTTCCGCTGGTAACGCCGCGCACGTGATTGGCATTGATGTCCAAGCCGACCGCACGCTCTTTTTCCGGATCGAGCGTAAGCATCGCCGCGCTGCTGCCGAGCGTTTCGGCCAGCGCCACGGATGCGCCGCCATGCAGCAGCCCGTACGGTTGATGCGTGCGCCGATCCACCGGCATCGTGCCTTGCAGCCAATCCTCGCCGACGGCGGTAAGGCGGATGCCCAGCACTTCCATCAAGGTGTTGCGGCTCCAGTCATTGAGGCGTTCGATATCGGTGCTTTGCTTCCAAATGCTCATAAGGCGTTGAGATCGCGTGAGGAGCCCGCATTGTCCGCCGACCACCCCAGCGGCGACAATGCGCCCGTGTTTACTGTCACTCTCACCACTTCCGGCCGCCGCTTCGGCGTCCAGCCCGGCGAAACCGTGCTGGAAGCGGCGCAGCGCGCGGGCATTGCGTTGCCTTATTCCTGTCGCGCGGGCGTGTGCGGCAGCTGCAAGGCCACGCTCATTCAGGGTCGCTGCGAGTACCCGCGCAACCCACCTACCGCGCTGGACGTGAATGATCGCGTGCATCACGCCGTGCTGCTATGCCAGGCCGTTCCCGCGAGCGATCTGGTGGTGCAGGCACGCGAAGTCACCTCGGTGGAAGACATCGCGCGTCGTCAACTCAATGTGCAGGTGAGCCGCAAATGGCAGCTCGCGCCCGACGTGATCGGCCTGCATTTGCAACCTGTGCCCGGCGAGCTGCGTTTGAATTGGTTGCCGGGCCAGTATCTGGATGTGCTGCTGGATGAAGGCCGCCGTCGCCCGTTCTCCATCGCAAACGGGCCGCAGTCGGATGGTGTGATCGAGATGCACGTGCGCCACGTTGCCGGCGGCGGATTCACCTCTTGGGTGAGCGACGTGCTGAAAGAGGGCGATGCGCTGCGCATCGAAGGGCCACTGGGCACCTTCGTGCCGCGCGAGGATTCGGAGCGGCCGATGATCTTCATGGCTGGCGGCACCGGTTTCGCGCCGGTCAAAGCCATCCTTGAGCATTTCCTGGCGCTCGGTACACGTCGCACGATCGACCTGTATTGGGGCGCGCGCAGCGCTGCGGATTTGTATCTGCGCGCGCTCGCCGAGCAATGGGCGTCGGCGTCGCCGGTTTTACGTTTCCATGCAGTGCTTTCCGATCCGGAGCAGGCGCGCATGGCTGGCTTGCGCGAAGGTTTGGTACATGACGCCGTGCTGGAAGATCACCCCGATCTTTCCGGCCACGATGCCTATATGAGCGGACCGCCGGCGATGATTGAAGCCGGCCGCAAAATGTTCGTCGACGCCGGCTTGCCGGAAGATCGGCTGTATTTCGATTCGTTCGAATATGCGCCGGATGTGTTGGCGCAGATTCTTGCCGGACGGGCGGGATTTGTGGAAGCGGCTTCGTAAGTTGGGGTTTGCAGCCCAGCCTTGAGCCTCAGTTCTTGCCTTTCGCCACCGGCAGCTGCGCTTGCTGCCACGCCAGCACACCGCCGCCGAGCGTGTAAACGCGTGTGAAACCCGCCTTGATCAGGCGCTGGGCGGCGCCGTCCACGGTGCGGCCGTCCTTGTCCATCACCACCACCGCCAGTTCGCGCGCCTTGGCCAGATCCTTGTTCTCCGGGTCGAACTGGCTCATGGCCACATGCTTGGCGCCCGGCACGTGCATTTTTTCGAAATCGGCGATGGCCGAAAGATCGATCATCAGCGGGCTGTCGCGGTTGATCAGCTGGGTCAGGCCGGCCGGCGTCAGTTCGGTGTACTTGCGCAGCAACACCAAGATCTGCGTGACGATCAGCGCAATCACCAGCACCGCGAACAGCAGGGACAGCGCGAGATGGTTGCCCACGAACTGGGGCAGCTTGTGGAAAAAATCGTTCATACGGGGTCCACCGGGCGCAAGGGGTCTTGGGTAAACGGTGGATTATAGGCTAGTGAGGGCAAGGAACAGGGGCTGGGGAGCGTGATGGACGAGACATGGCGATGTTCTCCGTGCCTGCTCTTCACTGATTGAGATTCGGGATCCCCGTCTCCAGCCACCATTTGTTCTTTTCCGAGTCGTATCGCCACACCTGGCGGTCGACGATGCTGCGCACCGCCTGTGTATGCAGATTGGTCACGCTGATGCGCACGTTCTGGCGGACTTCGTTTTCGCCCGAGGGCACCGGACCGTTGCCGTCGTCGTAGTCGTTGACCTGCACCTGTTTGAAGCGCTCGCGGTCGAGGTCGGTGATGGGATGCGCGTCGCGCACTTTCGGATCGACGTACTGCTCCGCCGCCTCGAAACCGTCCCAGCGAACGGTGTTTGCGTAAGCGATCATGGTGCGGTTGAGCGTGTCATTACGCTTGTCCGTGGCGCAGCCGGACAAGAGCAACAGGGTCGACAGCAGGATCGGACCGACGATACGGCGCATAGAGCGAATCCCCTCCAAGGTGTGCTTATTCTGCCGCAGCGGCGCGGCGCTTCGCCACGAACTGTGCCTCAAGCGTGGCAGCCGGCTTGCCGCCCTCGCCTGGAACCTCGCAGCGTACGGCGATGCGCGCGCGTTTGCGCGCCGCCAAGGTGGTGAAGAAGGTTTCCCAGTTCGCGCCGTCGGCCAATTGCGCCTCGGCCTGGAAATCACCCCATACGGGGTCGAGATAGCGCACGGTGGATTCGCCCACGTACACGTCGCAATCCTCGCCGCGCCGGCGCAGGGCCAGTTCCACCACGCCCCAACCGGCCAGCGTCAACAGGCTGGTCAGGCTACCGCCGAAGGCGCAGCCTTTGTCGTTGACGTTGGGTGCCAACGGGCAGGCCAGCACCAAGCGTTCGCCGTCATAGCTGCCCAGTTCGAGTCCCATGGTGTGTGCAAGGGGGATGCTTTCCCGGATGAATGTCACCAGTGACTGGGCAGCAGTGTGCGGGTCGAGCTTTTGCATGAGACCGGTTGGGATAGGGAGGGGGCGACAGTGTAGAGGCTACACTTGGCCGCATCGTCTTTTGTTTACCGTAGACAAGCGCCCTCCGCTGCACGCAGGCGAGGGAGCAACGCGCTAGGGAAGCATTGAGGAGTTCGGTTTGAAGCACGATCTCACCGGTTGCACGGTCGTCATCACCCGCCCCGCTGGCACCGGCACGCCGTTGGCGAAAAAAGTAAGCGCACTTGGCGGCACGCCGCTGCTGCTTCCCGGCCTTTCCCTGCGTGGCATCTCCGATATGCAACACGCGCGCACGCAGTGGCGAGAAGCGCAAGCCGATGACGTGCTGATCTTTACCAGTCCAGCCGCAGTCCGTTACGCATTGGCGCTCGCGCCACTGAACCAAGCACATGGCGAAATCATCGCCGTAGGGCGGGGCACAGCGCGGGCGTTGCAGCGACATGGCATCACCGCCCAGGTGCCTGCATCACGCCAGGACAGCGAAGGCATGCTCGGGTTGCCATCGTTACATCATCCCAAGGACCGTCGTGTTGCCCTTATTACTGCGCCCGGCGGTCGCGGCCTGATGCAACGGCAGCTCACCGAACGCGGCGCAATCGTGCACGAAGTGCACGTGTACCAGCGCACTGCGCCCAGGCTCACCCGGCGCCATGGCGAAGCGGTGCTGCAGTTGCCGGCTGCCGCCTGTGTGCTGATTTCCAGTAGCGAGGCGTTGCAGAACCTCAAGCAGCAATTGCCTGTCATGGCATGGGAGCGTTTGTGCCAGGCCACGGCCGTGGTCAGCAGCGAACGGATCGAGGCGGCAGCCCGCGCGGACGGATTCGCGCGCATCCATCGGGCGTCGTCCGCCAATCAGGCCGATCTGCTGGCCGGCGCCTGCGAGGTTTGTTCACGCGCGTAGAACTCATCCGCACGCCACAGGCTGCTAGCATGCGCGCATGAGCCAGGACGACCTCACCACCGACGCACCTACGCCCGGCATGGGCACTCCCTCCGACGCTGCGCGCCCCAGCCGGCCGACGCCGCCTGCGCGCCCCGCGGGGGGCACTCTCGCACTGGCGCTGCTGCTGGCCCTGATCGCCATCATCGGCGTCGGCTACATCGCCTGGCGGCAATGGCAGCTCTTACATATCAACGCACAAGCGCTGCGCACCACCGCTGGGCTGGAAGAACGCACCACGACTCTTGAGCGCGCGCTGGCGAGCACCACCAGCCAGGGCAATCTGCTGTTGCAGCGTTTGAACGACGCCGATCAGGTCAATCGTTCCCTGCGTGAGGAATTGCTCTCGCATGATCAGCGTATGCGCGACCTGGAAGAAGCCGTCGGCAAGCTGTCCGAGAAGACGCTTTCCGGCCAGGACGCCATGCGTCTGGACGAAACCGAATCGTTGCTGCGCATGGGCACCGAGCGCTACACGCTGTTTCACGATGCACAAGGTGCGGCACAAGCCTTTGCGCTGGCGGGACAAACCCTGGCCAGCGTCAACGACAACGCTTTCAAGGGCGTGGAGCAGAGCATCGAAGCGGAGCATGAGGCGCTGACCAAGAGTCAGTCCGCCGATCCTACGCAGTTGCTCGATAGCGTGATGCAACTGCGCAACGATCTACCCAATCTGCCGCTCAAACCGCTGGACGAACCCGCTGCCCAGCAAAGCACGGGCGTGTGGGCGCGCATCTGGCGCGCGCTGAAGAACGTGGTGCAGATCCGGCGAGACACTGGCGCACCGGTGGATATCGCTGATGCACGCATCGCTCGCGAATTGACTGCGCTGGACCTTGCACAAGCACAGGCCGCACTGCTGGCATGGGATGCCGATGCCAGCAGTGCTGCACTGAAACGCGTCGATGCGGGGTTGAGCGCGCAGTTCGATGCACAGTCGCCTGCCGTGCAGCAGGCACATCAGCGCATCGCCATGTTGCTTGCGCAGCTCAAGCCAGCCGCACCGGTAAAGCTGGGCGCCGCATTGAGCGAACTGCGCAATTTGCGCGCCGTGCACGCGCTCAAACCGAACACAGAGCATGCCGCACCGTCGAACGGGACCAAGCCATGAAGTTGTGGCGCTGGATCCTGGTGTTCGTCATCGTTGCCGCGCTCGCGGCTTTCGGATGGCATTGGGTAGCCGAAGATCCCGGCTACGTGCTGATTCGCATCCGCGGCATCAACATCCAAACCAGCTTGCTGGCGGCAGTACTCATTGTGCTGCTGGCATCGGCCTTGTTGGGTATGGCGTGGCGTGCCGTGCGCTGGCCGTTCGGCGCGTTCTCGCGCAGGCATCGCCGCTTGAGTCGGCAACGGCTAGCCGATGGCCTGGTCGCGTTGATGGAAGGCCGCCATGGCGATGCCGAGCGCGATCTGCATCGTGCGTCGCGTCTGGATGCGCTGCGTGGCCCCGCGCTGCTGGCTGCCGCGGAAGCTGCATCGCGTCGCGGCGAACATGCTCGTGCACTGGAGGCATTGAACCAAGCTTCGCAAGTGGCTCCACGCGCGGCGCGCGTACTGCGTGCACGGGTATTGCGTCGCGACGGCAAGTCGGCCGAAGCGCTTGCCTTGCTGATACCGGAAGGCGATAGCGGCAATCTCAGCCCCGGCGGTTGGCGCGAATGGGTGCTTGCCGCGCTGGCGACCGGTGATACGCGCCGTGCGCGCAGCGCGTTGGAGCCGTTGCAGAAAAGCGGCGTGATGAGTGCGCGCGCCTACGCCTCACTCGAAACGCTTGTGCTGGTAGCCAGCATTCAAGCCGCCAGCGATGGCGCGGTGTTGAACACGTTGTGGTCGCAATTGCCGAAAACGCAGCGCCGCGCACCGGCCGTCATCGACGCGTACGCACGCAAGGCAGCAAGCTATGGTCTTGTGCTGCCGGCAATGGATGAAGTGGAATCCGCGCTGCGCCGCGAATGGTCGCCGCAATTGGTGGAAACCTACGGCTTGCTGGCTGGCGACGATCTCGATGCGCGTATGCGCCGCGCTGAAGGTTGGCTTGATACGCACCCCAACGATGCCAGTTTGCTGCTTACGCTGGGTCGTATGAGCGTGCGATTGAGTCTTTGGGCCAAGGCTCGCCCCTATCTGGAGCGTTCGCTTGCTTTGGTACCCAGCGCGAACGCGTGGGAAGCCTTGGGCGATACCTACACGGGTTTGGGCGATGCTGCGCTGGCGCAGCGGTGCTATCGCAATGCTATTGCGCTGGCGCGTGGCGATGCGGTTGAGCCGTTGCCGGAAAGCAACATCATCGGCGGAAGGCTGGATACGCGGCCGATCGCGATTGAAGAGCGCGATGTGCATGGGGTGCCGCGGCTGAAGGAATGACGATGCGGCAAGATTCGTCACTATTGGGGAGGGGGAACACTCACCCATTCCCCGCCAAAAACCGATACCCCACACCCGGTTCCGTCTTCAACCATCGCGGCGTCGTTGGATCATCGCCCAATTTCTGCCGCAACTTGCCCAGCACTATGCGCAAGTAATGTGTGTCGTGCACATGCGTGCCGCCCCAAATATCGCGCAATAGCTGCTGCTGACTCACCACGCGTCCTGCGTGCCTAACGAGCAGCGCCAGCACCGCGTATTCCTTGCGAGTCAGTGAGAGCGGTTCGCCGTCGAGCGTGACTTCGCGCAAACCAAGATCGATATGCAGACGATCGTCTTCATAGCGCGGAGGGGCTTCCGATGGTGTCGCGCGATTGCGCATCAGCGCGCGCAAGCGCGCCATCAACTCCTGGATGCCGAACGGCTTGGTCATGTAGTCGTTCGCGCCCGCATCCAGCGCCTTCACCTTTTCCTGCTCCGTATCGCGCACGGACAGCATCAACACCGGCACCTGCGTCCATTGCCGCAGTTCGGCCAGCACTTCGTGGCCTTCGCGGTCGGGCAGGCCGATATCCAGAATCACCAGATCGGGATTGCGCGTTGCTGCGAGCGCAAGACCCTCACCGGCATTCGCAGCAAGAAGCACGTCATAGCCTTCGGCACGCAAACCGATGTCGAGAAACTTACGGATCTGCGCCTCGTCATCGACGACCAGCACGCAAGGATTGGCAGCAGTCATGGCGACGGTGGGGATGGAAGAGGAAGGCTGATGCGAATGGTGGTACCAACGCCATCGCCCGGCAAGGCTTCCACGCTGCCGCCATGGGCGCCGATCATGCCGCGGCAGATCGCCAGGCCAAGACCCGTGCCTTGCGGTGCGCGGTCGCCGCGCGCCACCGAATAGAACATATCGAAAATACGCGCACGTTCTTCTTCAGGAATACCTGGGCCGCGGTCAACAACATCGATGAACAGGCGGTCGCCCGCCACGCGTACCACCACGCGCACCGGTTCGCCCGGCGGCGAAAAACGCGCAGCGTTTTCCAGAATGTTGAACAGCGCCTGCTCGATCAAGGCCGGATGCACGAACAGCAGCACGGTTTCGTCGGGCAAGGTGGAATCCACGCGCAATTCGGGAAACAGCTTGCGCACGCGCGTGATGGCGGAGGCGACGATTTCGGCGGAGTCGGTCCAATCGCGATTGAGCTTCAGCGTGCCATGGCCAAGACGCGTCATGTCGAGCAGATTCTGGATATAGCGATCCAGTCGCTGGCCTTCGCCGAGAATCGCCTCAAGCAGCTCTTTGCGTTCGCTCGGTGGCAATTGGTCACCGTAATTGGAAAGCGTGCCGGCCGAACCGATCATCGATGCCAGCGGCGAGCGTAGATCGTGCGACACGGAAGAAAGCAGTGCATTGCGCAGCCGCTCGGTTTCACCTTGCACGCGTGCGCCTTCCAGCTCAGATGCAAGTCGCGCGCGTTCAAGCGCCTGGCCGATATCCTGCACCATCGCCAAGGCCAGGCTACGCCGTTCGATATCGGGCGAAAAACCGTTTTCGAAGCGCAGCGCAGCAACGCCAAGGTGATGATCTTCCGTGCCTAGCGGCAACATCCAGCAGCGTGCGGCGTTGAGCGTATCGGTGTAGCGTCCGGCCGCTTCGGCATGCTGCTCACACCATTCCGCCGCGGCTAGATCTTGCGTGGTCAAAGTGAGCGTGCGCGAGCTGTTGGCGGCAACTTGCAGGCGGTGCTCGACGTCGCGCGACAGCATGGCGACTTCGCAACGCAATGCATGCGCCAGCGCGTTAGTGCCCACGTTGCGGATGCCGTCCGCGTCCGTGCTCGCGGAAAGCCGTTGACCGAGCGTGAGCAAGGCATGCGAGTAATCGTGTGCGGCACGCAGCGATTCCACCTGGCTGGCCAGTCGGGTCGCCAGGCGGCTGCAGATCAGCGCCGCGGCAAAGAACAGCGTGACGGCCAATACATCGTCGGAATTGGCGATAGCTAGCGTGTAGCGCGGTGGCGCGAAGAAGAAGTTGTAGCCGAGAAAACACAGTGTTGCGGTATATACCGCCACCATCATGCGCGTACGCACCGCGACGACCATCACGCCGATAAGAAAGATCAACGCCAGGTTGGCGACCGACAAATAGCGATCGGCGATAAAGGACAGACTCATGGCGATCGCGGTAACGACGGTGGCGAAGATGTACTCGTCGCGACGCCCGTACATCGGCATCAACCGAAGACGCTTGCGTGCACGCACACGTTCGACTGGCGTGGCGATGATGGTGAGTTCCAGATGCGCGCCACGGCGCAGCAATTGCTGCGTGAGCGAGCGCCCGAGCATGCGCGCGATCACACGTTCGCGCGTGCGGCCAATAATGATCTGGCCGACGCCTTCGCGATCGGCGTGCACCAGCAACTCATCGGCGATCGCGTGGCCGCGCAGCACCATGGCGTCGCCGCCAAGTCGCCGCGCCAGGCGCATGGCGGTATCAATGCGCTCGCGGCGCGCTTCGTCCAGCGTGGCGCCCGTGTCGACAAATACCACCGTCCAGGGCGCGCCGCGACGTTCGGCAATGCGACGCGCGACACGTACCAGATATTCGCTTTGCGCCTGACCATCGATCGCCGCCATCACGCGGCGGCGCACCGGCATCTTGCCACCGCGCGCCAGCATGTGTTCGCGCAGATCGCTGTCGACATGGCCGGCGACGGTGTCCACCGCCAGCTCGCGCAAGGCGGCAAGGTTGGTAGGTGAAAAGAAGGCATCGAGTGCGGCCGCAGCCGTTTCCGGTACGTACACCTTGCCTTGGCGCAGGCGTTCGATCAGTTCGCGCGGAGGCAAGTCCACCAGTACGATGTCGCGTGCGCGATCGAGGAATGCGTCCGGCACCGTTTCGCGTACGGTAATGCCGGTAATGCGGCGCACTTGGTCGTTGAGACTTTCCAGATGCTGTACGTTGAGTGCGCTGTAGATCTCGATGCCCGCATCGAGCAGTTCGGCAATGTCCTGCCAGCGCCGCTCGTGCCGACTGCCGGGCACGTTGCGATGCGCGAGTTCGTCGACCAGCAGAATGTCGGGTTTGCGCGCCAGCGCTGCGTCAACGTCGAACTCGGTGAATTCGCGTCCCTGGTAGTTCAGCGTGAGCCGTGGCAGAACTTCCAGTCCCTCCAACAAAGCCGATGTTTCGGCGCGACCATGCGTTTCCACCAGGCCGACGACTACATCAACACCCTGCCGTTTCAATTCGCGTGCGGCGGAAAGCATGGCGTAGGTTTTGCCAACGCCGGGCGCGGCGCCGAGAAAGATCTTCAATCGGCGGCTGCTTTCTTCCTGCACGACATCGAGCAGGGCATCGGCGCGGGCATCGCGGGAAGTGTCGGTCATGAGGGCATCATAAGCGCGCGCTGGTGTTCTTGCCGCGATCCGCTCCCTCCCCAGCTACACGCGGGGGAGGGGACAAGATATGCGCGAGAACAGGGCTCGCTATTTGTTCTGCAATCCATCCAACGCCAGATTCAGCTGCAACACATTCACCCGCGGCTCGCCCAGCACGCCCAGTTGCCGTCCTTCGGTGACCTTCGCCACCAGGGCTTGAACCTGCTCCACGCTCACATGTCGCACACGCGCCACGCGTGCAACTTGATACTGCGCCGCCGCCGGGCTGATTTCCGGATCCAGGCCGCTGCCCGAGGCCGTTGCCAGATCCGCCGGCACCGGCGCGGTGTTGCCTGGATCGGCCTTGCGCAACGCATCGATGCGTTGCTGCACGGCATCGCGCAGCGCCGGATTGGTCGGGCCCAGGTTGGAACCGTTCGACGCCGTGCCGTTGTACGGCTGCGGCGCGGTCGCCGAAGGGCGACCCCAGAAATACTTGGGATCGTCGAAGTATTGGCCGATAAGTTCGGAACCGATCGGCTTGCCGTTCTTCTCGATCAAGCTGCCGTTGGCCTGCTGCGGGAACAGCACCTGCGCCACTCCGGTGGCCAGCAGCGGATAGGCGATGCCGGTGATGAGCGTCATCACCAGCAACATTGAAATGGCATTGCGAATCAACCGGCTCATGGTCGTTGCCTCAGTAATGCAAGATCACGTCCACCAATGCGGTGGCCTGATAATTTTTCTTGCCATTGTTGTAAGCGGGGAAGTCGTAGGCGCGCTCGTAGCGAATCTCCGGACGAATTTCCAGATCTTGCGATACCCAGTGCGTAAGACCCACGGTATGGCTGGAATAGCGCGTGGCGAAACCGGTGCGCTGTCCCTGCTCATCGTCGTAGAACTCGTTGCGGATCGACATCATGTTGCTTGGATTCAATTCGATGTTGAAATAGTTGACGATGCCGCGTGCCGGATTGTGTCCAGCCGGGAAGTTCGGCGCTTCACCCAGCGGATAGCCCGGTACGCCTGCGGGCGAACCCGGCTGGTCGCGCACAAAGATCCTGTAAGCCTCGGTGAGCATGTGCACGTTGCGAGTGAAGCGATGGCCCCACGTCAATACGAACTCTTGCAGGTTGTTGTACGTCTGCTTGGAAGAGTTGTATGACTCCACGCAGGGATAGAGCATGTCGTTGTTCGACTTCGACACCCAGCGCACGCAACCCTGGAAACTCAAGCGGCTGCTGTCGTTCCATGGAGCGGAATCGTCGCCACCGTGCACGCCAAGCTGTACCGTCCATTGATCGTTGATCTTGGTGGTGGTGATCACGCCGACGTTGGTATACGCGTCCACCGTGTACAGGATCGAATGCGTCAGCAGATAGTTGTTGGGCGAAAACTGCGCCTCGATATCGGGCAGCGACAGATAGCGGCCGGCCGTGATCTGCATGCCCTGCGCGACCCAGGGAATGTACAGGTCGAAATACCAGATCATCGGGTCGTCGCCATACACCTTGCCGGCCAGTGGCTGGCTGGTGGAGGGGTTGTTCAACAACTGGTTGCTGAAAACGCCCTTCATGGTCGTGTAGTGGTAGTCGTAACCCCACAGATTGTCGAAGTGGAAGCCCCAGTCGATGTGATCGGTCTGCACCGTGTCGGGAATGCGCTCGACGCGGAACAGGAACTGGTTGAACTCCACGCGATTGGGTCGCGTAGCGTAGGAAAGCGGATAGTTGGTAAAGCTTGACGTACTGATGTTCGCGGACGGATTGATCCAGCCGTATACCTCGATCTTATTGCGCTGCATCCACTGGCCGAGCTGGGTACAGCCCAAGGCTTTTTCCAGCGGATACTGCGAATTTTCGTTAGGCACGCCGATGGGATAGTCCACGCCGCCTAGCTGCCATTCCGCTGATGGGAACGGCTGGGAGTCGAACGGCGATTCCATCGCGCGGCGAGCCGGAGCCGGTGCGCTGGCAGTGCTTGGCTGTGCATCCTCACGATAGGCGGCTGCAAGGCGCGAGAAGAAACCATGGCTGCAATCGCCGGTTTCCGTGACGACCGGCGATGCCGGCAAGCTGCTCGCGGGCATACTGCTCACGTTGGTTGATTGCGCCATCGCTTGCGAAAAAACCGGTGCTGCAGTCAACAGAATCGCTGCAGCTAGAGCCTTCTTGTAATACATACTTTCCTCTCGAAGCGTCGTTACTGGGCGGCATCGCCCAGCAAGCGACGCCGATGTAGGGGGATTTCAGATGCCGGCGTAACCGCCGAGCACGTATTCGTCTTCCACTGTCGTGGGCTTGTCTGGCGTCCTCGCAATGCTTCCTCCCGCGCGGACCGGCAGTTCGATCACCACATTGCAGTCCGCTTCGTTCGAGGAAACATGCAATTGCATGTTCGGGTGATCGACGTCGGGCAAGGAAAGAGACAGCTTCAAGGTTTGCATAACGCTACGCCTCCAAAGAGCCTGTCTACGGTTTCTGCGTAGCCCGCGTTGTCACGGTGCGTCCACCAGGTGGCAGTGCGTGGTGCAGCGCTTGCCTGGCTGGCAAGCCAAGCCGCGCGCTGCCACCTGGCGAACGCACCGTGGCAACCCTTCGGGCCGGCTCTGTTTGCCCGCCGGGCTGTGTCCTCACTCAGTTGTGTATCGACATACACGCCTTCGTTCCTCCTTGCCCGTCAGGCAAACAGAACCGGCGCGGGCCACGCCGGAACCGTAGACAGGCTCTATGCGATACCAAACAAGACGAGCAGCATGTCGATGAACTTGATGCCTACGAACGGCACCACGATGCCGCCCAGGCCATAGATAAGAAGATTGCGGCGCAATAGCTGGCCGGCGCCCAGTGGGCGGTACTTTACGCCTTTCAGTGCCAGCGGAATCAGGAAGATGATGATCAGTGCGTTGAAAATCACCGCAGACAGAATTGCGCTCTGCGGCGTCGCCAGTTTCATCACGTTCAACGTGTTGAGTGCCGGATAGGTGGTGGCAAAGGCGGCCGGAATGATTGCGAAGTATTTCGCCACATCGTTCGCGATGGAAAATGTGGTCAGCGAACCACGCGTGATCAGCATTTGCTTGCCGATCTCCACCACTTCGATCAGCTTGGTGGGATTGGAATCCAGATCGACCATGTTGCCGGCTTCTTTCGCGGCCTGCGTGCCGGTGTTCATCGCCACCGCCACGTCGGCTTGCGCGAGCGCGGGCGCGTCGTTGGTGCCGTCGCCGCACATCGCCACCAGGCGGCTTTCGGCCTGCATGGTGCGGATCAGTTTCAGCTTGGCTTCGGGCGTAGCTTCGGCGAGGAAATCGTCCACGCCTGCTTCGGCGGCAATGGCCGCGGCGGTGAGCGGGTTGTCGCCGGTCACCATCACGGTCTTGATGCCCATGCGGCGGAGCTCGGCGAAACGTTCCTTGATGCCGCCTTTTACGATGTCCTTCAGCTCGATCACACCCAGCGCACGATCACCTTCGGTCACGATCAGCGGCGTGGCGCCGCGGCGTGCGATGTCTTCTGCCATGCGCTTCACTGCGGGCGGGAAATGGCTGCCAAGGCTGTCGAGATAACGCTCCACTGCATCCAGCGCACCCTTGCGGATGCGGCGCTCGCCCATGTCCACGCCGCTCATGCGTGTTTGTGCAGTGAACGGCACGAACTCGGCGTGCAGCGCTTGCAGTTCGCGCTCACGCAGGCCGAAACGTTCCTTGGCAAGCACGACGATGCTGCGGCCCTCGGGTGTTTCATCAGCGAGCGAGGCTAGCTGAGCAGTGTCAGCAAGCGTGCGCTCTTCGATACCCGGTGCCGGATGAAACGCCACCGCCTGGCGATTGCCGAGCGTGATGGTGCCGGTCTTGTCCAGCAGCAACACGTCCACATCGCCCGCGGCTTCCACGGCGCGGCCGGAGGTGGCGATCACGTTGGCGCGGATCATGCGATCCATGCCGGCAATACCGATCGCCGACAGCAGCGCGCCGATGGTGGTGGGAATCAGGCACACCAGCAAAGCAATCAGCACGGTCAACGTGATCGGTTCGCCTTTGCCGGCCACGTGCACGCTGTAGATGGAGTAAGGCAGCAGCGTGGCGCAGGCAAGCAAAAAGATCAGCGTGAACTTGGCCAGCAGAATGGTCAGCGCGATCTCGTTCGGCGTCTTGCGGCGCGCTGCGCCTTCCACCATCGCAATCATGCGATCGAGAAAGCTCTCGCCGGGATTCTGCGTGATCTTGATCACCAGCCAGTCCGACAACACACGCGTGCCGCCGGTGACGGCACTGCGATCGCCGCCGGATTCGCGGATCACCGGTGCGGATTCGCCGGTGATGGCGCTTTCATCCACACTCGCCGCGCCGATCATCACCTCGCCGTCGCCGGGAATCTGCTCGTTCGCTTCCACCAGCACGTAATGGCCGGCACGCAATTCGTTCGATGGCACGAAGGTGATGGCTGCATCGCGCTTGGCGTCGGCCAGTTTCTTGGCGATCACGTCCTTGCGCGTGCTGCGCAGCGCGGCGGCCTGCGCTTTGCCGCGCCCTTCGGCCAGCGCTTCGGCGAAGTTGGCGAACAACAGCGTAAACCACAGCCACACGGTTACCCAGAAGATGAAGGCGATAGGCGCTTCACCGTGGCCGGCCAGCGCCTGAATCCATAGCAGCGTGGTAAGCACGCTGCACACGAACACCACGAACATCACCGGATTGCGGAACTGGATGCGCGGTGAGAGTTTGCGGAAAGCATCGCCAACGGCTTTTCCGATCAACGCGCGATCGAACGTGCGGATGGCATGAGTATGCGAAGTCATGGATGTCGATATCCCGGAATCAATGCACCGACATCAGGTGCTCGGCGATCGGGCCGAGCGCCAGTGCAGGCAGGAAGGTGAGCGCGCCGACGATGATCACCACGCAGGCCAGCAGCGTGACGAATAACAGCGTGTGCGTAGGCAACGTACCGGCGGATGCGGGCACATGTTTCTTCGCCGCCAGCGAACCTGCCAGGGCGAGCATGGCTATTGCGAGGGTGTACCGCGACAGGAACATGCACACGCCCAGCAGCACATTCCAGAACGGCGTGTTGGCCGAAATTCCGCCGAACGCGCTGCCGTTGTTGTTGGATGCCGAACTCACTGCATAAAGAATTTCGCTGAAACCGTGCGTGCCTGGATTACCCACGGCCGACGCGCCGGCCGGGGTCATCACGGCAATGGCCGTACACACCACCACCAGCGCGCAAGGAATCAGTACGGCAAGGCTCGCCATCTTCATTTCATACGCTTCGATCTTCTTGCCGATGTATTCCGGCGTGCGGCCTACCATCAATCCGGCAATGAACACCGCCACCACGGCAAAGGCGAGCATGCCGTACAAGCCCGAGCCAACGCCGCCGAAGATCACTTCGCCAAGCTGGATCAACCACATCGGCACCAGCCCGCCGAGCGGCGTAAGCGAATCGTGCATGTTGTTGACGGCACCGCATGAAGCGCCCGTGGTGATCGCCGTGAACAAGCTGCTGGCGGCAATGCCAAAACGTGTTTCCTTGCCTTCCATATTGCCGCCGGATTGCAGGCCCGAGGCATGCTGATCGATCGACAGCGTATGCAGGATCGGATTGCCGGCTTGCTCCGCCGCGGTCACGCCAATCGCCAATGGAACGAAGATCACCAGCATGGTGGCAAGAATCGCCCAGCCTTGGCGCCGGTCGCCCACCATCTCTCCGAACGTGATGCACAGGCCGCCGGGGATCAGGAAGATTGCCAGCATCTCCAGGAAATTGGAGAACGGCGTGGGATTTTCATAGGGATGCGCAGAATTGGCGTTGAAGAAGCCACCGCCATTGGTGCCCAGCATCTTGATCGCCACCTGGGACGCCGCCGGTCCCATCGGCAACGTTTCCGTGGTGAGCGATGCAGGCTGGGTGACAGCGTTGCCGGACGCATCTTTTACCGGATTGCCGGCGGCATCGGTGACCGGTTGTGCGTACGAACTGGTCTGCAGCACCGGCACATCCACATACGACTTGAAGTTCTGCACCACGCCCTGCGAGACCAGCAGCAGCGCGAGCAGGAACGAGAACGGCAACAGGAGGTAAAGCGTGGTACGGGTAAGATCAACCCAGAAATTGCCGATGCCTTTGGCGGTCTTGCGCACCCAGCCACGTACCACAGCGATCAGCACCGCAATGCCGCAAGCGGCGGACATGAAGTTTTGCACCGCCAGGCCCGTCATCTGGGTCAGGTAGCTCATGGTCGATTCGCCGGAATACGCCTGCCAATTGGTGTTGGTGACGAAACTGATCGCGGTATTGATCGATGAATCCGGACTTACGGCGGGGAAATGCTGTGGATTGAGCGGCAGCCACTGCTGCAGGCGTTGTAATGCATACACCAGCAACATGCCGCAGACGTTGAATAGCAGCATGGCGACGGCGTAGCGCTTCCAATTCATATCGTCCTTGGTATCGACGCCGCAGACGCGATAGATCATTCGCTCCAGGCCGGCCCCCACGCGTGTGATGCGGTTGGGCTCATCGGCAAACACATGCGTCATGTAACTGCCCATCGGTTTGATGAGCAGCAGCAAGACGATCAGGTACAGGCCGATCTGCAGGAAATCGTTGGCAGTCATTCGAACCACTCCGGCTTCAGCAAGGCCACGCACAGGTAAACCGTCAAAGCCACCGCGATGGCGGCAGCCAGTCCGTAGAAGAAGTTCATGGGATTCGCTCCGTTATGAAATCGCCGCCGCGATAGCGGTCAACGCGGCCCGAGCCGGTCGCAGAGCAACAGAAAGCCAAGCGTGGCCGCAGCCAGCACAAAGCCGAAGAGCAGGTAGATCATGTCCATGGGTGTCGCTCGATGCCTCTCGACCGCGAACTTTAGGCATGTGTGCATAAGAAGCGGGTAGCGAAAACGGCGTGCCGCATAAAGAACGCGTAAATTTTAATGTCCTGACGGAACTCAGCAGCAGACCGTGCAATGTATGGCTTTGTTTTCGCTTGGAGTCAGGCACGCGTAAGTTCAAGCAACAAAGCCATGACCGGCGACATCAAGCGGATTATGACGGCATCGTTTTCATTGCCTGGCCCGTATTCGGGCAGGCGATCAGGTCACACTTCGACGCATTGGGTGAAGCTAGTCTGTCGCGCGGTTTTAGGTGAACACCACTCGACCACGGAGCAGACGATGGAAGTCAGATATTCAAGGCCAGTGAATCTCATCGCTCGATTGTTACCCGCATGCGTCATCGGCTACAGCGGCATCGCCGCTGCTGCGGTGGCTCAGCCGCCGCCCGGATGGCCCGCTGCATCCAATACCGGTTACCAGGCTGAGCCGAATTACCCGGGGACAACCACCACGTATTCCGACATTCCAAACGGAACGGCATGTTCCGGTCCGATTCAAAGCGGCAAGACCTATAAGTACTGCTACTTCCCGAATGGATTGATCATCGGAACGCCAGGCGTTGGGGGCACGCCCACCGACGTTACATTTATAGGTTGCTTGTTCGAATCGAATTTCAACGGTGCGGGCAACGGCAGCCAGGCTGTCGTGCAGTACGCGAATGGCGATCGCATTCGGTTTTCTTACTCCACTTTCCGGCCCTCCGGGATTACTTCCTTGCCAGTGACTTACGAGCAGGGTGTGGAATACGGCATCAATCAGGCCGAAGCGCCGGATAGCGGCTACGGCGCCGGCGCTTTTTCGGTGGATCACTCGGATTTCTGGGGCTTGGCTGCGGCCGCGCAAATCGGCCTTTCCAGTCAAACGCAGCCGGTAACGATCAGCGATTCATACATTCACGACGCACGCCAAGATGGTGGCGGCATTGATCACACCGATGGCATCTTGTCCAACGATGGCGATGGTGTGAGCTATCTCACGATCCATCACAACACCATCGTTTCTGAGGCAAACAACGAAGGGATAGCGCTGCAGTACGACACCCAGGGCTACGATCACGTGACCGTGACCAACAACTATGTTTCCGGCTGGCATAACGCGGTGGATTTTGGTGGACTTGGCGATGGCAATACGAACGACACGTTTGCCGGCAACGTGTTTGGAACCGATCTGATGCCGACCAATAGTGCCTTGTATATCGCTTATGACGGCGATGGCTACTGGAGAAGCAGTCTCAACAATAGCTGGCGCAACAACACGTTCTATGTAGTGCCAGGCAGCGGTTACACACCCGCTTCGGACAGCGGCAAATATTGGGTGCCGCAATGGACGGATCAGGGCTGGCCGAGTCTTTCCGGCACGGATTGGAATCAATAGCCCCGTTGTCTTGCGTTTACGTAGGCTGGGTTGGTGCAGCGTAACCCAACCCAACTTACGACCTCTCGTTGAGCCATAACTTCTCCAGCCTGTGCGCTATACCGGTAACCAGCAGTGCGCTGGCGATACCGATCGTGACTTCGCCCAGGCGCGTGAGCGCAATCGTCCAGAATGGGCCGTTGTGCGGCACCAGCATCACGATGGTGACGGTGGTGGCGCTGAGTTTGCCCGCGCTGCCGATGTTGAACAGCCAGCACAGCATGATCGAGATGGCCATGGTGATCGCATAGACAGGGTAATTGTCTTGCGCGAGGTACGAAGCGGCGATCGCGATCGTGGCGCCGATCGCTGCGCCGAGCACCTGATCGATCGAGGATTTGCGTGTATCGATGTAGCTTTGCTGTGTCACCGCGATGGCAGTGAGTGCGCCCCAGAACGCCTGTTGCGTGTGCAGCAGCTGGCCCAGTCCGTAGCCGAGACTTGCTGCCGTCAGTGTCTGCACGGCCAGTGACAAGCCGTTGATCAGGCGATGGCTCCATGGCAGGCGTCGATAGACGTCCTGCAATTGCTGATGGAAGTGGCCGAGTTCGCGGCGCAAATCGCGGATCGGGCGGCCGTTCATCGCAGCATCACTCCTACAGCGGCGTGAGCTTGGCGTAAGCCGCCACCAACCACTTGCTGCCAGCACTTTCGAAATTCACTTGCAGGCGGGTGTGCGCACCGCTGCCTTCGGCGCTCACGATCACGCCTTCGCCGAAGCTTGGATGGCTTACGCGCTGGCCCAGTTTGACGGGCAAGTCTTCTTGCAATGACGGTGCAGGTTCCGCAAAACGACCGGCATATAGCGGGCGGCTGACCTGCACGCGCGGGCGCACTTCATCGAGCAGGGAAGGCGGTATTTCGCCCAGGAAGCGCGACGGGCGCGACAGCATTTCCGTGCCGTGCATGCGGCGCGACTCCGCGTGCGTGATGATCAGACGTTGGCGCGCGCGCGTAATGCCGACGTAGGCGAGGCGGCGTTCTTCTTCCAATCGCCCTTCGTCTTCCACCGAGCGCTGGCTGGGAAACAGGCCTTCCTCCACGCCAACCAGGAATACAAGGGGAAATTCCAGTCCTTTCGCCGAGTGCAACGTCATCAGCTGTACGCAGTTATCCCAGGATTCGCCCTGGCCTTCACCCGCTTCCAGCGCTGCGTGCGACAGAAACGCGGAGAGTTCGCTCAAGCCTGCTTCGATATCGTCAGGCGTGAGCTCGAAGCGGCTGGCGACGTTGACCAGTTCGTCCAGGTTTTCCACGCGCGATTCGGCGTTGCCGCGGCTGTCCTTTTCGTAGAAATCGCGCAGGCCGGTTTGGGTGATGGCGTGATCGATTTGTTCGGCGAGGGAAAGGGCGTCCGGTGTTTTCTCTCCTTCGAGCGAAGGCGCGGGAGCGAAGGTGCGCGCCATCTCGTCGATCATCATGAGAAAGCCCTTCACCGCATTCCTTGCACGTCCCGCCAACGCGCTACTGGAAGTCAGCTCGCTCAATGCCGCCTCCCACATCGACGAACCTTCGCCGCGCGCACGACGACGCAACACGTCGAGTGTGCGATCGCCGATACCTCGCGGCGGCGTGTTCACCGCACGCTCGAACGCCGCGTCGTCATGACGATTGGCGGTGAGACGAAGATAAGAGAGCGCATCCTTGATTTCCGCTCGCTCGAAGAAGCGCAACCCACCGTAGACGCGATACGGAACGTTGTGCTGGGTCAGCTGTTCTTCGAAGTTGCGCGATTGTGCGTTGGAGCGATAGAGAATCGCGCAATCCTTCGCGTCGCCATGTTCGGCAACGTATTCGCGGATGCGCTCGACGACGAAGCGCGCTTCGTCTTGTTCGTTGTAGGCAGCGTAGACGGCAATGCGTTCGCCTTCTTCGCCGGCTGTCCACAGTTGCTTGCCGAGGCGATGGCCGTTGCGTTCGATAACGCTGTTGGCGGCTTTCAGAATGGTGGAGGTGGAGCGGTAGTTCTGCTCCAGCTTGATCGTGCGCGCGCCGGGGAAATCGCGCAGGAATTGCTGCACGTTTTCCACTTTTGCGCCGCGCCAGCCGTAAATGGCCTGGTCGTCGTCACCGACCACGAATACTTGTCCGGTGCGGCCTGCGAGCACGCGAATCCATGCGTACTGCAGCGCATTGGTATCCTGAAATTCATCGATCAGCAGATAACGCCAGCGCTGCTGGTAATGCTCCAGCACGGCCGGTTGTTTCAACCACAACTCGTGTGCGCGCAACAGCAATTCGGCGAAATCCACCAAGCCGGCACGACGGCAGGCGTCTTCATAAGCTTGATAGATCTGCACCAAGGTGCGCGTAACCGGATGCTGGCCGGCTTCGATGTTCTCCGGGCGTTTGCCTTCGTCTTTCCAACTGTTGATCTGCCAGGCAGCTTGGCGCGGCGGGAAGCGTGCTTCGTCCAGACCGAGCCCGGCGATCACGCGTTTCACCATGCGTTGCTGGTCGTCGGCGTCGAGAATTTGAAAACTCTCCGGCAGCTCCGCTTCGCGCCAGTGCCGACGCAGCAGGCGATGGGCGATACCGTGGAAGGTGCCCACGGTGAGCCCCTGTGTGCCGCCTGGAATCAGGTTTTCCAGGCGCGCGCGCATTTCGCCCGCGGCCTTGTTGGTGAAGGTGACGGCAAGGATCGCCCACGTCGGCACACGTTCGACCTGGTTGAGCCAGCCGATACGATTGGTCAGTACACGGGTTTTGCCGGAGCCGGCGCCGGCGAGGACCAAGTAGTGGCCGGGCGACGCGCACACGGCCTCGCGTTGCGCATCGTTGAGCGATTCGATCAGGTGGGAGACATCCATCCGCGAGATTGTAGCGGGTGAGAGTCAGGATGTTCCTCTGAAGAGGATGGTGCTTCTCCGTCATTCCGGCCTTCGCCGGAATGACGAATGAAAAGTCCTGGCTAGATTGACCCCTCACCCCACCCATTTTCCCTCGGGAAAATGGAAAGGAAAAAAATGTTCTCCCCGAAGAGGAGAGGGAGAAAACGCGAGCTCAGCGCTTCGAGAAAAGGCCGCCCAGCGCCAGCAATGCACCCACCACGATGCCGCTGATGCCCATCCATTGCGGAATCGCCTCGTCATGCTTGGCGGTGAGCTTGGCCGAGCCGATCTGGAACACGGTATCGGTTTGCGTGTAGCTGCCGTGGCCGAAGACGACCCACAGGCCGCCGACCAGCAACACGAGTCCTACGATAAGCAGAAGGGCGCGCATGGTTCGCTCCGTGAAAAAGATGGACGGATCATAGCGGTGCTGCTGCAAGAAAAAAGGTGGCTGCATAGGGCATGCAGCCACCTCCTCAGCGAACTTTCACGATCGTTAGAACTTGTAGTCGATCATCAAGCGGTTGTAGACGAAGGTCTTGTTGGTCGGATTGAGGTTGTTGATGCCGCCGTTGGAAAGCTCCCAGCGGTTACGCAACGTCAGGCCTTTGAGGGCGCCATCCAGATGATAGATCACGTCGAAATACAGATCGTGGCTGGTGCCGCGGTAGTAGGTGAAATATTTCGCGTAGGCGGTGGTGAGTTCGAGCTTCTTGTCGAACAGGTCGTAGGTGAATTTGCCCTTCCAGGCATGGCCGGGACCGGATTCGATCAGACCGCGGATCATCGAGGTGGTGTACAGCGGATCGCTGGCGTAGTTGGTGGTGAAGGGCGAAATCAACGCGCCGCCGCCGACGGCGCCGGCTTCGTGCGCCACCTTGTTGTAAAGGATGTCGAAGCGACCGTTGGGAATCACCACACCGACATCGCCGCCGATGACGCGGCTCTTCACGTGATTTCCGGCAACGCCGAACAACTTGGTGCCGTTTTCCGTGAAGCGATTGTCCGAGCCGTAGTTCTGCGAGAGATATTGCGCGCCGACCGCAGGATTGAAGCCGCTACCCGTGTCGTACACGTAGCTGCCCATGGCGAAGGCGCTGTGCGCGAAGTGCATGAAGTTGTAGTAGCGCAACTGCGCGTTCAGCCCGCCGTGTACATACGTTGTGCCGCCTTCCCAGGTGCCGGGTGCGGAGCGCGCATGTAATGGCAGCGAACCGTTGTTGCCGTACATCGAATCGCCGTCGTATTTGGACGGGTAGTACAGATTGTCCGGATACATGCCATTGGAGGTGCGGCTCTTCCAGCTGTACTCGCGCACGGCGAACAGGTTCCAGCCCGTCAACGGCGTCACCTGCACCTTCAGTGCGTTGTAAGAGGAAGGAATGACGCGCGCGTCGTTGTTGCCCATCCACGGGTCGTCGGCAAGGTACTGATAGCCGCCGCGGAACAGAAAGATGCCGTGCTGGTATTGCAGATAGGCCTGGGTGAACGCGCCGATGGAATTGTTCGGTCCGGTCAGTGTGGTGTCGACCTTCGCCAACGTGTCCGAATGCGTGCCGAGCGAATTGGCTGTCGCGAAGCCGGCGCCCACGCTGAAGCCGGTGAGGAACGTGCCGGTCTGGGCGTTGATCAATGCGCCGATGGCGAAGGCGTCGGCATTCGGCACGGTCTTGCTGGCGTAGAGGCGGCTGTAGTTGTAGAGGCGCAGGTCGCCGTCCACGTGGCCGTTACTGAAGATGTCCCCGTCTGCGTGTGCGGCCGTGCTGACCGCGAACAGGCAAAACACTGCGGCGGCGAGCGCCCTTGGCTTCAACATGCTGATTTTTTCCCCGTGGCAAATGGCGGGCGGCAACCCCTGGCGCCGCCCATTGCGAATATTTGTGCAAAGCAGCATAAGCGATTGGCGTGAGGGCCGCTATAGCGCACGGCACACAATCGCGTTGATGGCGCCCTTATGAGCGATCGTCATCAAGCCCAGAACTGTAAGTTGCATGGCTACGCGGGAGCCTAGCCGCATGCATGCGGCTAGGCCCGATCCAGCGTTACTTCACGAATTCGTAGTAATCGACGCCTAGATCCTGGAACGTCGCTTCATACGTATTGCCGGTGCGGGCGATGACGAATTGATCGCTCGGCGGCACGGTGAGCTCGACGCGATGGCCATCGTGCAGTGCTTCGTACTGCTCGCGGGTGAGATCGGCCGATGCAGCCAGCGCCTTGCGGAAACCGATCTTCGCCGCGGCCTCGCGCCACTGCGGCGCCACGCGCAACGGAATGGCTTCGGCTGCGTCGCCGCTGCCGTAGCCGATGGCGTACAACTTGGCACCCGTCCAATCGGTGTTGTTTTCCAACGCTTGCTCGAAACCGGCTGCAATCCACGCCGGCAGTGCGGCGGTGTAGAGATTGCCCAGTTCCATCGCCCAGTCGGTGCCAAGGTTGACGCGCGTGGCCAGCAACTGCTGGAACGCAGGACTCTTGCGCACGATGCCGGACAGCTTGGTGGTGAGCGGATGCGGTTCCTGCGCGGCTTCGGCATGACCGCCGCGGCGCACGAATTCACCGAACAGATCCGGCTTCGCGCGGCATTCCTCGATCACCACGTCCGGCGCTACGCCTGCCTGTTCGCACAGCGCGAGAAATTCGGTGTTCGGCTGCGGTGCGCGGGCGAGCGCGCGCGCATAAATGAAGGCCAGCGCCTGCAGCGGCATCATGTGATACGGACGATGGAAGAACAGCCCGTCCGCGCCGTGCAGGAAATCGAGATCCGCTACGCCCAGGCGCTGGATCATCGCATCGGTGGCTTCAGCCACTTCATCCAGATAGGCGAAGGTGGAGTACTTGCCGCTGAAAATCGGGAAGTCGTGCGCGCGCTTGCTGCGCTGGCCGTAATCCAGATCGAAGTGGCGTGCGAACGGCTTGCGGAAATCCGGGCCGCGATAATCCGATGCGCTGCCCGAATGAGCCAGATCCACTTCGAACAGCTTCGGCTGCGCATCCACCAGCATTGCGACAGCACCGGCGCCCTGCGTCTGTTCGCCGCTGGAGCCACGCTCGTATTCGGCAATGTCGCTGCACACCACGATCGCCTGCTTGCCGTGGCCGTCGAACGCCACATAGCGCAGCGCACTCTTCAGCGCATACACGCCACCAAGGCAGGCGTGCTTGAATTCGGGTACTTCGACCTGGCGGGAAAGACGCGGCAGCCCCAGGCGTTCGAGTTCGCGATCGACCATGCCGCGCACGATCACCGCGCCGGCCGAGTTGTCCTTGCTGCTTTCGGTGCCCAGCGCGAGCTGGCCGATGTTGCGCGGATCGACGTTGTAGTTGCGGATCAGCCGCAGCACGGCGGTGGCCGCCATGGTGTAAGCATCTTCATACGGTGCCGGGCGGCGGAAGCTGCGGCCCACCACGGCTTGGACTTTGTCCCAGGAGTTGCCTGTCCATTCGCACCAGTCGCGCAGGGAAACGCGGGGCTGGGGTACATACAGGCTCATGCCGCTCACGCCAGGATTGCGTCGTGCTGCCGTATCTGTCGCTGTATTCAAAACCTGTGGTCCTCGGTAGGGTCGGGCAAGGCCGGCCGCAATGTCCATGGCTTGCGCAGAACGCCTGACATGGGCACGGGGAGCGCTTCGAATGGCGCGGATCCCACAGGCTGAGGACAGCCACGGAGATGCCGTTCATACGGGGGTAGAGCGTGCGCCCGGCCGGAAACCGGGAATTTTAACTGCTTATCCCCTTGATGGGCGACATGGCTGGCGACCTACCCGGCCGGAGCCATCACCGTCGGTTCGGCCAACGCGCTCTGGTGACGTTGCGTGTCGTGGATGATCCACGCCTGGTAGCCGCTCAGCCACAGTTCCATACCCTCGATATAGTCGCGGAGCGCATGGCTGGCATGTTTCCTTAGGGTGGTGGCTGTTTTTGCGAATGCCTGGACCTCGGTATCGACCCGCTCCGCGGTGAGGTCGATGCTGGTTTGAGGCGAGTGCCCCTGGTACATGTGCAGCAGCACCATGTTTTTGTGTCCCTTCGCTTCCTCCAGTTCGGTGGCGAAGCTATGCACGTCATTGCTCCAGCTGACAATGTTATTGCCAAGCAACCGCAGCTGCTGTACGTCCGGTCGATGGTATTCATCCGGAGAAAGCGCGATGTCGTGGGCGAAAATAACCAGATCGAAGGCGGCGAATACGCCACTGCCATGGCGCCGGATAGTTTCGTATTGACGAAGATCGATGGGCTGGGCCTGGTTTAGTTCGAGCAGTTGAAATGCCGATGCGCCGATCCACATGCGCATGCCGTGGGTAAAACGCGCAAATTGTTCGGCCGGCATATGCGATTTCAGTTGCCGGCAAAGCTCCATCCAGGCCACTTCTCCATACACCGGACGATGGCCGGCACGCTCGAGGTCGAGTATGTCCAGCAAAGCGGTCAGGCCTGCTATGGCTTGCGATGCGGTCGTTCGGGCCTGGTCGACATGGTAATCGTCGACCAGGTGATACCAGGCGTAGAAATTGGCCAGTATCTGCAAGTGTTCGAGAGAGGCATAAGGATGGGCGCGCGCCACCAACCAGCCGAATTTTCCCTTCATTGCGCGGTTGCGGCTATGTTCGTCGGCCATGAGTCCGCTCTGTTCCAGCCAATCGCGCATCGCCGCTTCGATCGCTGCAGCATGAGGAGAGCATGCACTGGTCCATGGATGGAGAAAATCAGGCATGCGCAGTGCTTCGGTGCATGGAGTCGTCGAGTGATCCGCCGATGGTGTGCGGGAAGGGGCGGGCAATTCAGTGTGCACCATGACGATTCTCCCTGTGAGATGCCACGTACGACGCAACGAAGGATGAGCCATGCCGCTAAGCATTCGATGCGAGACGCGCATACAGTGCGGCCCCAACATCTTGCATTTAAATGACGGGGTGACGTCCAGAAGGCCCGCAGCCTGCGCCGCGTGGCTTGAACAGACGGCCAGTCTGCCCTGTGCCACGCAACACACCCTGCGGGCCTTCTGGACGTCATGCCGAGTGCGTGGAATAGATCAGAGCATCCTTAACGCACCTGTGCGGTTGTTTCAGCGGGAACGCCCGGGACTTTAGGTGAAAAGACGTTTCGATGCGGTGAATCTGGACGGCTAAACGCAGCCATCAAGTGACGGCGTTCGCAAATAAAAGGGGCACGTCGGCACCCGAAAGAGGGACAGGTTGCCGACGCTTTTTGATGTTCCGGCGAATGGCGAGCCTCAGCATTACAAACTCGGCTGCCTACGGTGTTTCAGGTGAAAACGCCATCGCCACGATGCATGCGCGCACAGTGATGCAGGGATAACTCATGGGGTTACGCGGCACTAATCCAACCTACGATCGGCCTCTCCGGGCGTGTCAGGCGATCCGCGCAAACAGCACTCCATGCCCTGGCAGCTCGAGCTGACCATTCCGCAACACACCTTGTCGTAATCCGTGCCCCTCCAAGGGCGTGGTCATGTCGAATCCGCGTATTGCCACGGTCTGCGGTTGCTTGTCGAGGTTGAATACCGCCAATACCTGCTCGCCGCCACCGCTGCGCATGAAGGCCAGCACAGGTTCGGGCACATCCAGGAAACGGATGTCGCCGCGGCGCAGCGCGGGCTGCGTGGCGCGCCATTGCATGAAACGGCGAAAACCGTGCAACACAGAATCCGCGTCGGCTTCCTGGTGCGAAACGGCGCGCGTCTTGTGCGCTTCGTCGACTGGCAGCCATGGCATCATCTGGCTGAAGCCGGCGAACGGGCTATCGTTCCAGGGCATCGGTGTTCGGCAGCCATCGCGACCTTTGAAATTCGGCCAGAACGTGATGCCGTAAGGGTCGCGCAGCGACTCGAACGGCACGTCGGCTTCGGTCAGGCCGAGTTCTTCGCCCTGGTAGACGCACACCGAACCACGCAGCGAGCACACCATCGCAGTGAGCAGGTTCGCCAGGCGCGGCGAAGCATTGCCATTGCCCCAGCGCGAGAGCACGCGTTCCACGTCGTGATTGGAAATGGCCCAGCACGGCCAACCTTCGCTGACCTGCGCCTCGAGTAGTTCCACTGTTTTGCGGATATACGCGGCGCTGAATTCGCTGCTGAGCAGTTCAAAGCTGTAGCCCATGTGCAGACGACGGCCGTGTGTGTATTCGGCCATCGTTGCCAGCGAATCCTCCGAGGAAATTTCGCCGAGTGTCACCGCGTTGGGATAGCGATCGAGCAGCGCGCGCAAATCCTCGAGGAAATCCAGGTTTTCCGGCTGCGTGTTGTTGTACAGGTGATATTGGAACGCATACGGATTGTCCGGGCTGAAGCCACGTCCCACGCGCTTTTCCTTCGGCTTGGGCGGGTTGTCGCGCAGCTGTTTGTCGTGGAAGCAGAAGTTGATCGCGTCAAGGCGCAGGCCATCCACGCCCTTCTCAAGCCAGAAACGCACGTTGTCGAGCACCGCCTCACGCACGTCCGGATGGTGGAAATTCACATCCGGCTGCGAAGCGAGGAAGTTATGCAGGTAGTACTGGCCGCGGCGGGGTTCCCATTGCCACGCGGAGCCGCCGAAGATCGACAGCCAGTTGTTTGGCGGGCTGCCATCGGGTTTGGCATCGGCCCACACGTACCAATCTGCCTTCGCGTTGTGCTGGTTCTCGCGGCTTTCCTTGAACCATGCGTGCTGGTCGGAGGTGTGGCTGAGCACCTGGTCGATCATCACCTTCAGGCCAAGGCGGTGCGCTTTGGCAAGCAGGCGATCGAAATCGTCGAGCGTGCCGAATAGCGGATCAACGTCGCGATAGTCGGCAATGTCATAGCCGAAATCGGCCATCGGCGAACGGAAGAACGGTGCGATCCAGATCGCATCCACGCCCAGGCTCGCCACGTAATCCAGTCGCTGGATGATGCCCGGCAGGTCGCCCACGCCGTCGCCGTTGGTATCCAGGAAGCTGCGTGGATAGATCTGATAGATGACGGCGCCGCGCCACCAGGATGCATCGGTCATGTGCAACGATTTCCCTGTAAAGCCGAAAAACTCGCCATCGTCTGTTTCCCTTGCGCTGGAGCAACGGATCGAGGCGAACGCTTCTTGCGGATTCCTCATGGCCGTCATTCCCGCGAAAGCGGGAATCCATCTTTTGCCTTTACATCAGGGCAAATGGATTCCCGTTTTCGCGGGAATGACGGCCATGAAAGATGCCCGCAAGGTGAAACACACCCCGACTTCCAAGAGGAAGCAGCTTGTTTGGCGTGGTGCAGCTTAAGTCTGAGGTTCCTGTTGCTTGCATGGACTGCATACGTATTCATTCGTGCTGCAGTTGCGGCATGAGTTGTCAAGCGCGAAACGGAAATGGCGGAAATTACGGGCGATGCGCGGCATAAAAAGCGCGTAATCCCCGTATTTATGGCTATTTCAGCATAGTAGCGCGTGCGTGCAACGCATCCATGTTGCGCTGCGATGGGTGCCGCCAAGGCCAGAGTATGAATACGTATGCACGATGTGCTCTGCTTGGAAAAACGCGCCCTACCATCCACTCACGCCGACAGACTCCAAGAGCCGTCTGCGTGGGCGCCGACCGTACCGCGAACATCGCATCGGCGGCCGAGAAGAGGCGACTACAAGAAATATTTTTTTTGGGGAGGGGACTCGTGATACTCAAGCGTAATTTGCTGGTGATGGCTCTTGCTTCGGCCGGTCTCACCATGGCTTTCGGCGTGCAGGCTGCGACGGGTGACACCGGCGCGCAGACCGCACCTGATGCGTCACAACAGAGCAATACCGCCGGCAACAGCAGCACGGCGCAGGCGACGACCAATCCGAAGAGCCAGGCGCAGCTGGCCAAGAGCCTGTCCACGGTGACCGTGACCGGCTTCAGCAGCAGTGTTGAAAAGTCGATCGACTATCAGCGCTACGCCGATACCATCCAGAGCGTGGTTACCGCAGCTGATATCGGCGGTCTGCCGGATCAGTCCATTGCGGACTCGCTGACGCACCTGCCCGGCGTTTCGGCCGAGCGCATCGCGGGTCAGGCATCGCAGATCAATATTCGCGGTCTTTCCGGTGACTTCATTCAGACCACGTTGGACGGCCGCGAGCAGCCCTCGACCAGCGGTACGAATTACATCCAATTCGATCAGTATCCGTCCGAGCTGATCAACATGGCGACGGTGTACAAGACCTCGCAAGCCTCGCTGGTTACCGGCGGCGTGGCAGGCACCATTGCACTACAGACGGCCAATCCGCTGGAAAACTCCAAGGATCAGTCGCTCAACATCGATACGCGCGGCAGCTATGACGGCCAGGCTCACGACGTGTCGGGCGCCAATGCCGTTGGTTATCGACTAAGCGTGGCCTACCAAGGCAAGTTCCTCGATAACACCCTGGGTATCGGCCTGGGCTTTGCGGATATGTATCAGCCGCACGTGTCCGAGCAGTTCGTGGGCGAAGCGTCGGATGGCAGCCTGTACCAGTTGAATCAGAATTCTTCGCAGAAGGCTTATTTGCCGGAAGGTTTCCAGTTGCAGCAAAACGGCGGCGAAGAGCGTCGTCGCGGTTATCTGGGCACGGTGGTTTGGCGTCCGACCAGCGAACTGCAGTTGACGGCTGACACCTTCTTCTCGAAGTTCAACAATAGCTCGTTCGGTTACGGCTTCCGCTCGCAGAATTTCTACGGCAACAACGCGCAGATCACCAACCCTGTACTCAGCTCGCTCGGTACGGTGATCGGCGGCACGGCGACCACCAATCCTGCCGGTGTCGGCGGCAATCAGTTCTCCAACGAGACGACGGCCGACAACTACACCACCAACACCAGCGTGTTCTCCGGTGGCCTGAACTTGAAATGGAATCATGGCAACTGGCACGTCGACTCCGACATCTCGCTGTCGCGCGCGACCAGCAACGAGATCAACGTCGATACCACCGCCGATCCTTATACCGGCCTTGGCACCAGCAATCCGCAGCTGATGGCGCAGTCGTCGAGCTTCCAGTTCAAGGGACGCAATCTCGGTGATGTGTCGGTGACCAATCCGGGCATCTACACCAACCTCGCCGACATGGGCCTGTCGCGTTACGGTGTGTATCCATACATCTATCACGACAAGGACAAGGCCTTCCGCACCGCGGTGCAGTACGACCTGCCGAACAACCCGGTGTTCTCGGCGATCGAGGCAGGCTTCTACATCAATAACCATACCTACCGTCAGGATCGCGAGGTCTACGTCTACGGCTCGGAGTGGAACACTTCGCCGGTCGCCGGCGAGCCGCCGTTGTCGATCCCCTCCAGCGCCGCACAAGTGACCTGCTGGAAGGGCAAATTCAGCGGCTACCCCTGCTTCCTTACGCTTAACGGCCCGGCGATCCTCGCCGCGCATGGCATCGTTGCGAATCCGGTGAAGAACATCACCGATCAGAGCTGGTCGGAAATCCAGAGCGGTTCGGTCGACGAAAAGACGCGCGACGTGTTCGTGATGGGTGACATCGACGCGCAGCTGTTCGGTCACGAGCTGACCGGTAACGTGGGCGTGCGTGTGTCGCGCCAGGCGCAATACAGCTACGGTCTGCAGCAGGTCGGTAACGGCGAAGGCGTGCTGATTGTCGATGGCAACGGCAACAGCAGCATGGACTATGCGCCGATCAAGTCCGGCAAGACTTATACCGACTATCTGCCGTCCACGAACCTGATCTACCACTGGACGGATCAGGATCAGATGCGTTTCGCCGCATCGAAGGTGCTGTCGCGTCCGCCAATCAACACCATGCTGGCCGGCGCCGGTTCGTGGGTGTCGAACGGCCAGTACAACGTGTGGGGCGGCACCAGTCCGCTGCTCAACCCGCTGCGTGCGACGCAGTACGATCTGAATTACGAACATTACTTCGATGATTCCACCGGTGCGGTGACGGCCGGCGTGTTCTTCAAGAAGATCAATTCGTTCATTCAGAACGTGACGTATAACAACTTCGACTTCGCAGCGGCAGGCATCAAGGTGCCGAACAATCCGGCGACCGGCCAGCCGTACGCGAACGGTCAATACCAAACCTCGTACAACGCCAAGGGCGGTGACGTGCGCGGTGTGGAAGCCTCGTTCACCAAGACGCACTTCCTGCCGGGCATCTGGTCGGGTCTGGGCTTCGATGCGAACCTGGCGCTGACCAACAGCAACGTGCATAACCCGACCAATCTGGCTGGCCCGACTACGTCCATCGGTCTGCCGGGCTTGTCCAAGCGCGTGGCGAGTGCAGCGCTGTTCTACGACAACGGCACGTTCTCGGCCCGTCTGTCGGCGAACTACCGTTCGTCGTTCCTCTCCAACACGCAGATTGCGGTGACCAACCAGTTGGTGACGTTCGCGGCCGAAACGGTCTATGACTTCCAGGCCTCGTACAACATCACCAAGCAGCTGAGCGTGGTTTACCAGATGCTCAACTTGAGCAATCAGCCGACCAAGACCTACTTCGGTGGCAATCCGCAGCAGACCGGCACCATCCAGTACTTCGGTCGCACCAGCTACTTCGGTTTGAACTTCAAGCTGTAAACCTAGCAACCGTGCATGACACCTCCCGTGGTGCCATGCACGCTCCCCCGGCCCGGCTCCGTTGACGATTGTGGAGCCGGGTCCTTTTCTAGGCGCGATCCGGTTCGCCTCGTCGTTTTCCCCGACCTCGTTGCGCGGCCGTGCCGTGACGACGACACTCCATCCTCGGGAGATGACCTATGTTCAAGTTAAGAACCGCTCTACGTTCCGTTGTGATAGTTGCGGCGCTCGCGTTGCTGTCTGTCCCTTCGTTTGCGCGCGAGAACGCGGCTGCGGCAAAACCTGCAGATCATGCATCCGGCGTCTATTACGAAATTTTCGTTCGTGCGTTCTACGACAGCAACGGCGACGGCATCGGCGATCTCAATGGCGTCACCGCCAAACTCGACTACATCAAATCACTGGGTGTCAGCGGCATCTGGCTGATGCCGATCAATTCTTCGCCGAGCTATCACGGCTACGACATCACCGATTACGAAGGCATCAATCCGCAATACGGCACGTTGCAGGATTTCAAGAAGCTCGTCGACGAAGCGCATAAGCGCGGCATCAAAGTGGTGATGGATATGGTCGTCAACCACACCAGCGATCAGCATCCCTGGTTCAAATCGGCGCTGGATCCGAAAGATCCGCATCACGATTGGTATCTGTGGGCCAAGCCGGGCACCGACCTGCAAGCCATCAGCGCCGTCGGCGGACCGGCCTGGCATCGCGCTTCGAATGGTGCTTACTACGAAGGCACGTTCGTCGGCGCCATGCCCGATCTCAATTACGACAATCCGGCCGTGCGCAAGGAAATGATCGACGTGGGCCGTTTCTGGCTGAAGCTGGGCGTGGATGGCTTCCGCTTGGATGCGGCTCAGCACATCTACGACGATCTGCGCACCGATATGGGTGATCCCACTGCGTTGCAGAAGAATGTTCGCTGGTGGAGCGAATATCGTCATGCATTGGAAACGACCAATCCGCATGTTTGGTTGGTGGGCGAGGTGTCACGCCAGAACCCGGACGACCTGACGCCGTACATGGGTCCGTTGAATACCGTGTTCAATTTTCCCGTTGCGGCGCAGTTGATCGATAGCGTGAATCAGGAGCGCAATCTCGGCATCGGTCGCGGCCTCGAATACACCTATGCAGCTTATCGTGCTCATGCGCATGGCGATTTTGACGATGCGCCGTTTCTCTCCAATCACGACCAGCAGCGTGTGATGAGCCAGCTCGACGACAACATGGCACATATGCGCCTTGCTGCCGCGCTGCTGTTGACGCTGCCGGGGCATCCCTTCATCTATTACGGCGAAGAGTTGGGTATGCAGGGCAGCAAGCCCGATGAGAACATCCGCGAAGCGATGCGCTGGTATCGCGCAGGAAAAGGTACGGGTACTGCGAGCTGGAAGGATTGGAGCACGAACGACGATGCATCCATCTCAGTGGAAGCGGAGCACGCCGATGCGGGTTCGCTGCTCAACCTTTATCGCAAGCTGATCGGCTGGCGTCAGCAGGTGAGTGCGATGCGCGACGGAGTGCTGCATGACGTCCCGGTGGCTGATCCGCATGTACTGGCTTATACGTTGCAGGATGCGCAATCGCGTGTGCTGGTGGTGCATAACCTGTCGCGTGAAACGCGCGCGTTCGAGCTTGGCGCGGATGCGCATGTTGCCTCGGTATTGATGCAGAGTCAGAGCGGCGCGGTACTGGCTAATGGCAGGGTGACGGTGCCGCCGTATACAACGGTGGTGCTTCAGTAGTCAGGCGCGTGTTTCGTTTGCCCCCGCATGCGTGGCATGCGGTTATAGTCGGGCGCTTCTGGAATAACCCCTCCCGTGCAAGCAGGGGAGGGGTTGGTCCCTTGCTCGTAGCTACATCAAGAAGGATGGGTGGATGACAATCCTGCGTAGTGCGGCCCTGTGCGGCCTGTTGATTGCCTCGACATTCCACGCGGCCTTCGCCGATCAAAGCAGATTGGGTTTTCAGCTTGAACATGCCGATGCACGTGGCATCGAATTGGTTCAAGGCAAAGACCACGTCACGGTGCGTTTCGTATCGCCGAATATCGTGCAGATTCACGGCATGCCGCACGGCCTGAGTACGCGCTCCAGCATCGTGATGGACCCGCATGCCTCGCACGATACGCTGTCCGATCTGCGGGTTCGCACCAGCGCAGATAAGGTGTCCGTCGCCAGCAGCGAAGCGGTTGCAACCTGGGACAAGCAGACCTCGCGTCTCACCATTGCCGATGCGCAGGGGCATGTGCTGGTGCAGACCGATCCTGCGGTGCTGATGGATGGCCGTATCGACTTGCAACACGACACCACCGATCCGCTCTACGGCATCGGCGGTTACGATGCCTTTGAACCGGCGAAGGGCGGCTTGCTGCGCCAAGGCGTACAGATCGCCAAGGCCGGCGAACAGGGTTATCCGGGTGGACCGTTCGTATGGAGCACGCGCGGTTACGGTGTGCTGGTCGACACCGTCGGGGCCAAGTTCGAACTGGCGAGCGGCCATATCAGTGTCACCGGCACCAGCCGTGAGGACGTCAGCTATGACGTGGTTGCAGGCACGCCGCCGAAAATCTTTGCCGCGCTTGCCGCGCTCAGTGGCGCGCCGCCATTGTTTCCCAAATGGGCGATGGGCTTCACCAATAGCCAGTGGGGTATCGATCAGCAGGAGCTGCTCGCCATCGTGCATGGCTATCGCAGCCGACACATTCCGATCGACAACTTCACCTTCGACTTCGATTGGAAGGCGTGGGGCGACGACAACTACGGCGAATTTCGCTGGAACGAAAAGAAATTCCCGGATGGCGCCAGCGGTGCACTGAAAACCGCCATGGATCAGCTCGGCATGCATATGACCGGCATCATGAAGCCGCGTATCCATGTCGACACCGTGGAAGGACGCTATGCCGAGGCCCATGGTTATTGGGTACCCGGCAAGCCGCAGAATCCCGACTACTTTTCGCTCAAACTCGTGCGCGAGCTGGATTTCGATCTGTCCGCGGTGCGCGCGTGGTTCTTCAACGACGCGCTCAAGCATTCCTACGACACCGGCATCGTCGGCTGGTGGAACGACGAAGCGGACGACACCAACAGCAACACGCAATTTCTCAACATGCAGCGCGCACTGTATGACGGTCAGCGTGCCTATACGACGTCGCGCGTGTGGTCGATCAATCGCGATTTCTATCTCGGCGCACAGCGTTACGCCTACGGCCTATGGTCGGGCGACATCGACACCGGCTTCGACAGCATGGCCGCGCAGCGCCAGCGCATGTTGAGCGCCATTGACGTGGGCGAAATGAAGTGGGGCATGGATAGCGGCGGCTTCAAGGGACATCCGGACAACGAAAATTACGCGCGCTGGATCGAGTTCGCCGCGTTCGTGCCGATCTTCCGCGTGCACGGCACGCTGGGCGAAAAGCGTCAGCCGTGGATGTATGGCGAAGTCGCCGAGAAAGCGGCCGCCGACGCCATGCGCTTGCGCTATACGCTGATTCCCTACATCTACAGCTACGACCGCACGGCTACCACGGAAGGCGTGGGGCTGGTGCGACCGCTGACTTTCGACTATCCCGATGATCCGCAAGTGCGCGATGATGTCGACGCCTGGATGTTTGGCGACAGCCTGTTGGTTTCGCCGGTGGTCGTCAAAGGACAGACCGAAAAAGACATCTACCTGCCGGCAGGGCAGTGGACCGATTACTTCTCCGGCAAGGTCTACCAAGGCGGCCAGACCATCCGCTACGCGGCGGACAGTAAGGCCTGGAGCGACATTCCGCTCTTCATTCGCGAAGGCGCGATCATTCCCACGCAACCGGCGATGGATTACGTGGGCGAGCAAGCGGCAAGCGAGTTGACCGTGGATGTCTTTCCCGCCGATCACGCCACGCACTTCGACTATTACGACGATGACGGCAGCACCTACGCCTATGAGCATGGCGCGTTTTACTCCCAGCGCTTGAATACGCAGCGGCATGGCGATCGCATCGAATTCGATATCGATGCGCCGCACGGCAGCTATAAGCCAGCGTTGAAGTATTACCTGGTGAAGGTGCACGGCGTGGCAGCCGCCGGCGTAGGCGTTCTGAAGTCCTATCCAAGCACAGAGGCTTTGCAGGCGGTGAAGGGCGAGGGCTGGGCGGTGGATCACGACCGCTATGGCAGCGTGACGCTACTTCGCCTTGTCGCGGGCAAGGCGAAGCATGTGGTGCTTCATGCGACCGATGCAAATTGAAACGATTGCATAAGTGCGGGAAGCAATCCCTAGGGTGGGGGAGGCCGGATGCGCACGGCAAAGGTCCCAGCTCACGCACCATTCGCTCATGGGTGATTTTCAACCCGTGCATCAGCATAAGTAAGGCTGCAGAAAAAGAGATGCCCGTGAAGTGAGAGATGACGATTCCGGCGTCCGGCACAGACGCCTGGATGGGCAATCCGTCTGCGATGGCAGCTGAAAAAAGGGAAGTCTCGCGAGAGAACTCGCTCTGTCCGTCCTCTCGGATCAAGTCCGGAGCAGACTCTGCAAGCAGGGGGCGTGTCTTATGGCGAATCGCTCATTGAACGCAACACCTCATCTGTAAGACACTTGGGTTCTCCGAAAGTAAACGTTTACATATCGGTAAAACCTCAAGGAACAGTCATGTCCCATTCCGTCGCGCTACGCCGCACTGCATCAAAGCTCGGGTTCGCCATCTTGCTGACTTTCGGTGTGGCCCATGCTGCAATGCCGCCTTCGACCGATACCGTCGAACTCAAGGTGGATGCCGCGGCGAAGGGCTCTGCCTTCCCGCATTTTTGGGAGCAGATGTTCGGCTCGGGACGCGCATCGCTGGCGCTGCGGGACGACTATCGCAAGGACATCGAGGCTGTGCATGAGGCGACCGGCTTCGGTTACGTGCGCTTCCACGGCATTTTCGATCGCGACGTGGGCGTGGTGAGGCGCGACAAGGACGGCCATATTGCCTACAACTTTTCCTATGTCGACCAGATCTACGACGGCCTGCTTGAGCGCGGCGTCAAGCCCTTCGTTGAATTGGGTTTCATGCCGGAGGAGTTGAGTTCGGATCCTTCGAAGCATCACGATTTCTGGTACCACCCGAACGTGATGCCGCCGAAGGATTACGCCGAGTGGGATGCGATGATCCGCGCCTTCACCCAGCATGTGATCGCGCGCTATGGCATCGACGAAGTGGCCAGTTGGTATTTCGAGGTATGGAACGAACCCAACCTCGCTTTCTGGGGTGGCAAGCCGGAGCAAACGACCTATTACACGCTGTATGACCACACCGCGCGTACGCTGAAGGCTGTCAATCCGCGCCTGCGCGTCGGCGGCCCCGCCACGGCACAAGCGGCCTGGGTGCCGGATTTCCTCAAGCATGTGCACGAAGCGAAGGTGCCGGCGGATTTCGTGAGCACGCATGTATATGGCGATGACACGGCGCAGAACGTGTTCAAGACGGAGGAAAACATTCCGCGTGCCGATATGGTGTGCCGCTCGGTGGACAAGGTGCATCGCGAGATTGCTATGTCGCCATATCCGAAGATGCCGTTGATCTTTAGCGAGTACAACGCTTCTTACGCCAACCTGCCGAACGTCACCGACACGGTTTATATGGGGCCGTGGATGGCGAACACGATTCGCGAATGCGCCGGCAAGGTGGAGATCATGAGCTACTGGTCCTTCTCCGATGTGTTCGAAGAGCAGGGCGTGGTGCGCAACCCGTTCTACGGCGGCTTCGGCCTGATTGCGGCCGATCGCATCCCGAAGCCCGCATACAATGCGTTTGCGATGCTGCATCGCTTGGGCGGCACGCGTCTGCCTGTGTCATCGGATAGCGCATTGGCTACACGCCGTGGCGATGGCACGGTAGTGCTGGCGTTGTGGAATTACGCGCCGCCGGTGGGTGACACCGATACGTACACGAAGGGCGAGCCGCACGGTTCGGTGAAGCACTTCGACGTTGATGTCTCCCATTTGGGGGCGGATGCCAAAGCGACCGTGTGGCGCGTGGACGAAAACCATGGCAATGCCGTCGCAGCCTTCGATGCGATGGGGCGCCCGGATTTCCCCAGTCGCGAGCAGATCGCGCAATTGCGTGCAGCGGGCAAGCTGGCTGAGCCGGAATCGCTGACGCTTGAGCGTGGTCGCTTGCAGATCAATATTCCACCGCAGGGTTTGGTGGTGATCGAGTTGCGGTGAATGCCCTGCGCGCTCTCCTCTGGGGAGCGGGTGAATCTTGCGCGATCGTCTGTTCCGCGGAACGAGCAGGTTGGGTTAGCGCGGCGTAACCCAACGGTTACCCGAGATTTTGTTGGGTCACTCCCGGATCAAGTCCGGGGTAACCCAACCTAAGCAGCTTGCTCGCACCAAACAAATTTCCCTCAGGCCCAATCGCTCAACCCAGACCTCTCCGCGGAGAGGGCGCAGATGAATACGTATGCACAATGGCCCCATCCTCTGGCCAGGTTGCCTACCATGCGCGGTCACCCCTGCGAAACCCTGGTCATGCTGCGGTCGCAACATGTACATCGCTTCGCGTCATGACATAACCAGAGGGAGAATCCGGTGAATCACCCATCCGCGGAGTGTGCATGCTGAGCGTGGTAATGATGGCAGCCCTGGCTGCAGGCGCCCAAGGGGATGCATGGCGTGCCGATATGGCCTGGCGTGGCGCGCAGGCGCACATGAGCGCTGCGAACGATGGACGCTTCACTCTGACCGGCCCGTTCGGCAAGCGCGAGATCGCTCTGCAACGCATGCACGCGGACACCGCAAGCCCGATGTTCGATGGCCTGTTCGCCATGGCGCAGGACGAACTGATGCAGGATTCGGTCACGGCGATTAGCGATGGGGCGTTCGATCACGGCCAGCCCATTCCATGCACTTGCTTCGTAACGGGCGTGAAATGGCCATACGTATGGACGCGCGATCTGTCTTATTCGATCGATCTGGGCTTGTGGCGATTCGATCCGCAGCGAGCGCGCAACGGCTTGAGCTTCAAGCTGTCGGACGTGCGCAATCCATCGCAGCAGCAAGGCCTGTACGTGATGCAGGACACCGGTTCGGGCGGCAGCTGGCCGATCAGTACCGATCGTGTGGTGTGGTTTCTCGGTGCGCAGCATCTGCTCGATGACAAGCCGTTTGCGGATAACGTCTATCGCGCTTTGAACGACACCCTGGCGCAGGATCGGCAGTACGCCTTCGATGCGGGCATGGGGTTGTATCGCGGCGAAACATCTTTCCTCGACTGGCGCGAGCAAACCTATCCGGCGTGGACGGCCGACAACGTGGTGTTCATCGCGCAATCGTTCGCGTTGTCTACCAACGTGCTGCACTATCAGTCGCTGCAGTTGGCCGCGCGCCTGGCCAAGACGCATGGCGATGCCGCCAAGGCCAAGCGTTACGAGGCGCAGGCCGCCGCTTTGAAAGCCGCCATCAATGTGCATTTCTGGCGCAAGGATCGCGGCTTGTATATGAGTTACATCGGCGGCGACGGCACGCTTTACGACACTTACGATCTGCTTGGCACGGCGTTGGCTATCACCAGTGGCGTAGCAGAAGGCGAGGCTGCGCGCATTGCATTGGCCAACTATCCGACGTGGCCCGCGGGAAGTCCGGTGATCTGGCCGGAACGCGCCGACCAACCGATCTATCACAACCGCGCGATATGGCCGTTTGTCAGCGCGTATGCCTTGCGCGCTGCGCGTGTCGTGAACGATCCCGCGCGCATCGAGCACGAACTGCGCTCGATCATGCGTGGCGCCGCGATGTCCGGTTCCAACATGGAGAACTACGAACTCGCCACGCAATCCATCCACGTCGACGAAGGCAAACTTAGCGGTCCGGTGGTCGATTCGCCTCGTCAGTTGTGGTCGGTGGCCGCGTATCTGGACATGGTGAGCGAGGGCGTGTTCGGTCTAACTCAGGATGGCCGCATTGAACCCAAACTGCCGGTTTCGCTGGTGCCCATGCTGTTCGGCGAGCGCGACAGCATCAGTCTGGCCATGCCTGATCGCACCATCACCTTGCGTCGTCCGCGTGCGTTGCAAGGCGATCTGCTGGTGGCCGATGCCATCAAGCAGCATGGTGCGGAAACGGTGGTGACCTTGAAGGCGATTCACGTGTCTTCCATTCCGCTGCGTACCGAAGCACCGTTGTATGCACCTGCTGCGCCCGAAGCACCCTCGATCGAAGAGGACAACCGAGGCTGGCGCGTGCAGGCGGACGGCAAAGTGGTGCTGTATGCCGACGCACAACGTGTGGGACGCATCGATGGCGATACGTACATCGTGCAAGGTGCGCAACCGCCTTGTGTGAGCGTGACGCGCATGGACGAGCACGGTATCGAATCGCTGCACAGCCCGATGGTTTGCGGCAGCGCGCCCGCAGCGATCGGCGGCGGTTGGCCGCGTTCGTGGATGGCTCCCGCTTCCGGCCACTACCGCGTGGCGCTGCGTTACGAGAACAACCACGGCTCCATCCAGACCGGCGTGACCGCGGCGGTGAAATTTTTGGTAGCGCATTGCGGCGACAGCGCACCGCAGCGCGTGTCGATCGTGATGCCGCACAGCGTCGGCGAGCAATCTTCAACTTATGGCGTGATTGCGGCGAAGGCCGGCGCGGCGTGCCGCTTCGAATTGCAGCAGGGCTTCAACATGAGCGACCTGAGTCATTTCGCGCATTACACCGGCGGCAAAGGCGGTAGCGAAGGGCCGCTCAACGATGCACGCATCGGCGATCTCATCATCACGCCCACGACAGGTGCACCATGAACCGCAAGCCGAACCTGTCGTTCTGGCAGATCTGGAACATGTGCTTTGGCTTCCTCGGCATCCAGTTTGCCTTTGCACTGCAGAACGCCAACGTCAGCCGCATCTTCCAGACACTGGGCGCGAGCGTGGCGGACATTCCCATGCTATGGATTGCCGCGCCGCTTACAGGTTTGATCGTGCAGCCGCTGATCGGTTATGCCTCCGATCGCACCTGGGGAAGGTTGGGACGTCGTCGTCCTTATTTTCTTGCCGGCGCCGTGTTGGCGACGTTGGGTTTGCTGTGGATGCCCAACTCCGGCGCATTGTGGATCGCTGCGGTGCTGCTGTGGGTGATGGATGCATCGATCAACGTGTCGATGGAACCGTTCCGTGCGTTCGTCGGCGATCAGTTGCCGACCGGGCAACGGCCGTTGGGTTACGCGATGCAGAGTTTCTTTATCGGCCTGGGCGCAGTGGTGGCGTCGCTGCTGCCTTATTTGCTGGCGCATCTTGGGGTGAGCAACGTAGCAGGTCCCGGCGGCATTCCCGAGACAGTACGCGATGCGTTCTACATCGGCGGGGTGGTGTTGCTGGGTTCGGTGCTGTGGACGGTGTTGTCGACGAAAGAATATCCGCCCGATCAGCTTCGTGTGTTCGACGATGCGGTGAAAGCCGAGCCGGCGGAAGTCAACCGTGCCAGTGCGCGCAACTACGGTTCGATCTGGCTCGTGGCAGGTGTGTTGGGCATTTGGCAGGTGCATGCCCACGGCCTGGAGCATGAGTTATACCTGTTGACCGGCGGCTTTGTGGCATTCGGTTTGGCGCAATGGTGGCTGAGCGTGGCGCACGGCGGTGGCGTGGTTACGCAAGTGATGACCGATGTGCATACCATGCCGCGTGCGATGCGCCGCTTGGCGCTGGTGCAATTCTTCTCATGGTTTGCCATGTTCGCGATGTGGATCTACACCACGGCGGGTGTGGCGCAGGTGCACTTCGGCAGCAGCGATCCGCATTCGGATGCATACAACAACGGCGCCAACTGGGTGGGTGTGTTGTTCGCGGCGTACAACGGTTTTGCAGCGGTGGCTGCGTTGGTGATTCCGCTGATGGTTCGTCGCTGGGGATTGCGCGTGAGCCATTTGATCAATCTGTGGTTGGGCGGTGCCGGTTTAGTGTCGTTTCTGCTGATCCGCGATCCGGACTGGTTGTTGTTGCCGATGGTGGGCGTGGGCTTTGCGTGGGCGTCGATTCTTTCGCTGCCGTATGCACTGCTGTCCGACAACCTGCCGGCAGAGAAGATGGGCGTGTATATGGGCATCTTCAATTTCTTCGTGGTGATTCCACAGCTTCTTGCGGCCAGCGTGCTGGGTGTGTTGTTGCGTGTGTTCTTTCACGGGCAGCCGATCTATGCGCTGGCGCTCGGTGGCGCAAGTTTGCTGGTGGCGGGCTTGAGTGTGTTGCGGGTGAAAGAGCCGGAGCCCGCCGGAGTGCTTACGTAGGTTGGTTTGCCGCAATGGCACTGGCCGCGGCGCGTTGCTGAAGAAAGAGTTTCTCGCGCGCATTGCGCGCCATGGATGCCGCGCGCTCGAATTCATCGCGTGCTTCGGCGTGGCGTTCAAGACGACTGAGCAGATCGCCGCGCACGCTGGGCAGCAAATGATAATTGCGCAGCAATGGCTCATTGGCGAGCGTATCGACCAGTGCGAGTCCCGCTGCGGGTCCCGACGCCATCGCCACCGCCACGGCGCGATTGAGCTCCACCACTGGCGACGGCAATGCCTGCGCCAGTTCGGCATAAAGCGCGGCGATACGGTTCCAATCCGTTGTTTCCACGGTGCGCGCACGCGCATGACAGGCGGCAATGGCCGCTTGCAGCACATAGGGGCCGTGCGCTCCGCGCAGTTTTTCAGCCCGCTCCAACGCAGTCAGGCCGCGACGAATAAGCAAGGGATCCCACAGGCTGCGATCCTGGTCCGGCAATAGAATCGGTTCGCCGTTAGGCGTAGTGCGTGCGCGCAAGCGTGAAGCCTGGATTTCCATCAACGCCATCAGGCCGAATACTTCCGGCTCCTGCGGCGCGAGACCGGCCAGCACGCGACCGAGACGCATCGCTTCGTTGCAAAGCTCAGGGCGAATCCAATCGTCGCCCGAGGTGGCGGCGTAACCTTCATTGAAGATCAGGTAGATCACTTCCAGCACGGAAGCGAGTCGTTCGTCGCGCTCCTCCCCGCGCGGCACTTCGAACGGAATCTGCTTTTCGGACAGCGTTCGTTTGGCCCGTACAATGCGTTGCGAGATGGTGGGTTCGGGCACGAGAAACGCGCGCGCGATTTCGTCGGTGGTCAAACCACCGAGCAGACGCAAGGTGAGCGCGGCGCGAGCCTCGGCGGAAAGCACCGGGTGGCAGGCCGTGAAGATCAGCCTGAGCAGGTCGTCGCCGATATCGTCGTCGAGCATGGTTTCCAGCTCCGACTTACTGTCGAACGCTTCGCCTTCGGATTCGTAGGCGATGGCTTCATGCTTGCGCTCGATCAGCTTGTTTCGCCGCAACAAGTCGATGGCGCGGTGCTTGGCCGCGGTCATCAGCCACGCGCCGGGATTGTCCGGCACGCCGCTTTCCGGCCAGCGTTCCAGCGCGGTAACCAGCGCATCCTGCGCCAGTTCCTCGGCCAGCCCCACGTCGCGCACCATGCGCGCGATGCTGGCGATAACCCGCGCCGATTCGATGCGCCATACCGCTTCGATCTTGCGATGGATGTCGGTGGCTGTCATGGCCACCGATCACAACACTTGCAGCGACCTGATGCAAGGTGGTCATGCTGTCACGTCGCCGAATTGCGTGGGTCTACGAAGCCTTCGGCTGCCTTGCGCAGCTCGGGTGGAAAATCCGTCATCTCGAACACCTGACGGACTTCGATGGTGTTACCGGCTCCGATAGGGCAGCGCGATGCCCAGGCGATGGCTTCATCGCGCGAACCGACATCGATGATCCAATAGCCGCCCACCACTTCCTTGGCTTCGGCGAAGGGACCATCGGTGACTTTCACCTTGCCGTCGACGATGGTTACGCGCGCACCGGCCGAGGGTGGATGAAGGCCATCCAGCGCAAGCAGCACGCCGGCTTCCTGCAGCGATTTGTTGAATCGCATCATCTGCTGGACGGCTTCGGCACTCGGCAGCGCGCCGGGCGCTGCATTGCATTGGTCGGCGGGCATCATCAGCATCATGAAACGCATGGCTGCACTCCTTAAGACTGGGGCGGGATGATGACCATCCAGTGGATGCCGAAGCGGTCGACCACCATGCCGAAGTAAGGCGAGAAGAAGGTTTGGCTCAACGGCATGTTCACTTGACCGCCATCGGACAACGCCGCGAATGCGCGGTCGGCTTCAGCGTTGGTCTTCACGGTGAGCGACAGCGAGAAACCCTGGAACTTCGTCTCCTTGTTCACGCAATCGTCGGAAGCCAGCAGCTCCGTATCGCCGATGGTGATGCTGCTGTACATGATGTGTTCGCCGTTGGCGTCGGCGCCGGGACCGTCGCTCGGCGGCGCTTCCTTGTAACGCATCTTGGCATTGACCTTGGCGCCGAGGTGCTTCTCGTAATAGTGGATGGCTTCTTCGCAGCGGCCGTTGAAGAACAGATAGGGCTGGATGTACATGGCGTTCCTCCTGGACTTGGAAAGGGATTTTTGGGTCTTTCGAAAGGAAGACGAAGCAAGCGGGGAGAAATCGACAAGTTCTGGCGATTTTGAACGTTTGCCGAAAGGTTTCGGAAAAATGTCATGAGAGACAGTGGATTACAGGGGCTCTGACGCGACTTTCCGGGTGGCCTTTCCGAAAAATGCGTCTGCCGCGGCAGCCATGTCATGCACGGAATGCATGGATAGCCCTACCTATCAAAGCAAAAGAGGCGAGCGTGAATCCCGGCGAAGCGATGCAGGTGCTGCAAGCCCTGGCCAACGGCGTGGATACTTCCACAGGCGAAATATTTGTCGAACAACATCCATTCAATCATTCGCAGGTGATTCGCGCGTTGTTCTACCCCGTGCACGAGCTGGAGAAGCGGCACAAGCCTGCGCGATCCGCTATGCAGCCAGGCAATGCGGAAAAGCCGTGGACGAAGGAAGAGGATGCAAGCTTGCTGGAAGGGCTTGATGCAGGCGTTGGCAGTCAAACAGCTGACGGAGAAGCATGCGCGCACAAAAGGCGCGATCGAATCCCGCCTGGTTCGTCATGGACGGCTCCAGCCTGAAACAAGGGACGCTTAGATGATCTCGCCTGGATGTTGCTAGCTTTTGCTATGTGCCGCGAACTGACTGGACCGCCGCACTACCAGCTTTGCCGGCAACAGATGCGTCTCGACCGGCTCGCGGCGAATCAGTCTCAACAGGTTATCGACCAGCGTTTCGCCGGCCAGCTTGGTGTCCTGTAACACCGTGGTCAGCGGTGGATTGAGGAAACGCGCCATCGGAATGTCATCGAACCCGGCCACCGCGATCTGTTCGGGCACTTTGATATTGCGGTCGGCGAGCGCGCGCATGGCGCCGATGGCAATCAGGTCGCTGGCGGCGAACACGGCATCGAACGCGACCTTGCGCTGGAGCAGTTCTTCCAGCGCGTCGTAGCCGGCTTGCTCGGTGCTCTCGTCGGCGCCGACCTGCAGGGCATCGTCAGCCTGGATACCGGCTTCCTGCAGGGCCGCCACGTAACCGCGGTAGCGGTCGAAGAATTCCGGATAGTGGCTGGAGGCGTCGCCGAGAAAGGCAATGCGCCGGCAACCTTGTTCCACCAGATGGGCCGCGACGGCCTGTCCGCCCTGGAAGTTGTCGCAGCCGATGGACACATCCGGCTGGTCCGGCAATACCGCGCCCCAGCGCACCGAGCGCGTTCCCTGGGCGGCCAGCTTCTGCAGCTTGTCGCGGTAGGCGAGATAGTCGCCGTAACCCAGCAGGATGATGCCGTCCGCTTTCTTGGTATCCGCGTAGTCCGCATGCCAGTCGTCGGAAAGCTGTTGGAACGAGATCAACAGGTCGTAGCCGCGCAAAGCGCAGGCACGGGTGATCGAACCCAGCATCGACAGGAAGAACGGATTGATGTGCGAGTCGTCTGCCGTGGGATCTTCGAACAGCAGCAGCGCCAATGTGCCCGAGTGCTGCGAACGCAGATTCGAAGCGTTCTTGTCGACCTTGTAGTTGAGCTGGTCGGCGGCGGCCTTGATGCGCTGTCGCGTTTCTTCGCTGACCAACGGACTACCACGCAACGCACGCGAGACCGTGGATTGCGAGACCCCCGTCAGGTGGGCAATGTCGAAGGAAGTGGGTTTCCCTTTGATGTGCAATGCGGCCAACTCTTTGCTCGGGCAACCGGCGGGCGGCGGCCATCCCGTAACGGCATCCTAACGGTTGAGTCGTCATCTGTCCTGACGCAGGGCAAGAAAAAGCTGATAGCAGATAGGAAAAGGCCCCGCGAACTTTAGGGGGAAGTCCGCGGGGCCGGGGGGAATCGGAGACCCAGGGGAGAGGTCCGACTCCGGTGGCGACCCAGGGAGGTGGGGCGCCGGGGGATGCCGTTGCGTGCATCCACAGCGTTAGAGCACGTCGGATGCGAAAAAGTTCACTGATCAGTGCACAAAATCGGATTTGGTTAGCCTGGATTCATTGAGCGGAAACAGCGGCGCGAAACGTTGCATTCAAAACAAGAAAATTACATTCAATCGAAACCATTTTTTTAAGCAAACGCTTTTGGCGACCGACGCCCGCCTTCATCAATGCGCCTCATCCCAGTTCTTGCCCACGCCCACGTCCACGACGAGCGGCACGCGCAGCTCGGCGGCACCAGACATGCGCTGCCGAATCGCTTCGCGCACGATATCGACGGCGTCGGCGCGTACTTCGAACACCAGTTCATCGTGTACTTGCATCAGCATGTGTGCATCGTTGCGATCTTTCAGCCAGGCAGCCACGGCAATCATCGCGCGCTTGATGATGTCCGCCGCGGTGCCCTGCATCGGTGCGTTCACGGCAGCACGTTCCGCGCCTGCGCGCAGTGCCTGGTTACGCGATTGCAGGTTCTCCAGATACAGGCGTCGACCGAATAGCGTTTCCACGTAGCCATCGCGGTGTGCGCGTTCACGTGTGGTATCCATGAAGGCATGCACGCCGGGATAGCGCGAAAAATAACGCGCCATGTAGTCGCTGGCTTCCCCGCGATCGACGCCAAGCTGCCGCGCCAGGCCGAACGCGCTCATGCCATACATCAACCCGAAGTTGATCGCCTTGGCCGCACGGCGCTGATTGCTGGTGACGGCATCGGGTTCAAGGCCAAACACTTCCGCAGCCGTGGCGCGATGGATGTCGCCGCCTTCGTGGAACGCACGCAGCAAACCTTCATCGCCGGACAGATGCGCCATGATGCGCAGTTCGATCTGCGAATAGTCCGCCGCCATCACCCGCCAACCTTCGGGCGCAATGAAGGCCTGACGGATACGCCGGCCTTCCTCGGTGCGCACCGGAATGTTCTGCAGATTCGGATCGGTCGATGAAATGCGGCCGGTCGCCACCGCGCCCTGGTGGTAACTGGTATGCACGCGACCGGTGCGCGGATTGACGATTTCCGCGAGCTTCTCCGTGTACGTGGAGCGCAGCTTGGCCAGGCCGCGGTAGTCGAGAATCAAGCGCGGCAGCGCATGTTCCTCCGCAATGGCCTCCAAGGCTTCTTCATTGGTGGAGGGTTGGCCGGTAGGTGTTTTCAGCTTGGCCGGCAGGCCGAGTTCGTCGAACAGAATTGCCTGCAGTTGCTTGGGCGAATCCAGGTTGAATTCGCGTCCGGCCGATTTCCAGGCTTCCTGCTGCAACTCGTGCATGCGCTTGCCGAGGTGCTGGCTTTGCTTGCGCAATTCGTTGACGTCGATCAGCACGCCGCGCTGCTCCATGCCGGCCAGCACGGGCACCAGCGGTATTTCGATATCTTCGTAGACCTTCCGCAGTTTCGGCTCGCTCTCCAGCAACGGCCATAGTGCGTGATGCAAGCGCAAGGTAACGTCAGCGTCTTCGGCGGCATAACGGCATGCCGTATCCAGATCGACTTGCGAGAAGGAAATCTGCTTGGCGCCTTTGCCCGCCACTTCCTCGTATTTCACCGTGTCGTAGCCGAGATATTTCTTGGCCAGCGAATCCATGTCGTGCCGTGTGGCGGTGGCATTCCAAATATAGGATTCGAGCATGGTGTCGTGCGCCAGACCCTGCACGACGATGCCGTAATGCGACAGGATGTTCATGTCGTACTTGGCGTGCTGTCCCACCTTCGGACGCTTGGGATCTTCGAGGATCGGCTTGAGCGCGGCGAGCACCTTGTCGCGCGGCAATTGCACAGGCGTGCCGGGATAATCGTGACCCAGCGGGATATAGCACGCGTAGCCGGTCTGCACGGAAAGGCTGATGCCGACCACATCCGCCTGCATGGCATCGAGGCTGGTCGTTTCGGTGTCGAAGGCGATCAACGGTGCGTCATGCAAACGCGCTAGCCACGCGTCGAGTTGCGCTTGCGTGGTGACGAGTTCGTATTGGCCCTGGACGGCGAGTTCCGTCGACGGCGCGGAAGAAACAGCTTGCGTGGGCTTGGCTACAACCTCGGCAGCAGGCGAAGGCGTCGCGGCAACTTCCGAAGTGGCGCTATCCAACTCTTTCAGTGCGGCCTTGAATTCGTAGCGCGTGTACATCTCGCGCAGTGCGTCGACGTCGCGCTCACGCAAGGCAAGTTGCTGCACGGTGAAGTCTAGCGGCACGTCGGTCTTGATCGTCACCAACTGGCGCGACAACGGCAGGGCAGGCAGCGCCTCGCGCAGATATTCGCCGATCTTGCCGCCGACTTTATCGGCGTTGGCGATCACGCCATCGAGCGAGCCGTATTCCGCCAACCATTTTGCGGCGGTCTTGGGGCCACATTTGGTAACGCCCGGAACATTGTCGACGGTGTCGCCGGTAAGGCTCAGGAAATCGATGATCTGCTCGGGTTTTACGCCGAACTTGTCCATCACGGCGGCGCTGTCCATGGTGGTGTTGGTCATCGTGTTGACCAACGTGATGCCTGGACGCACCAACTGGGCGAGATCCTTGTCGCCGGTGGAAATCAGCACCTCGACGCCATGTTCGTGCGCTTGTGTGGCGAGCGTGCCGATTACATCGTCCGCTTCCACGCCGTCGACACGCAGGATCGGGAAGCCCAAGGCGCTCACGATTTTCAGCATGGGCTCGACCTGCGCGCGCAGGTCATCGGGCATCGGCGGTCGATTCGCCTTGTACTTTTCGTACAGCACGTTGCGGAAAGTAGGGCCGGAGGCGTCGCTGACGAACGCGACGTAGTCGGGCTTCTCCTTCAACGTCGTGCGCAGCATGTTGACTACGCCGAACAATGCGCCCGTGGGCTCGCCTTGCGCATTGCTAAGCGGCGGCAGCGCGTGGAACGCGCGGTAGAGGTACGACGAGCCGTCGATGAGCGTGAGTTTTGGCATGCCGGGATTCTAAGGGAACGCGATGAAGAGAACAGGGAACATACAGGAGCGAGCGGGGTCGAGATTGCGCCCGGCCATTCACTGCCGGGCGAAGCGCCCACTGATATGCTTTAAGCCCCTGACGAGGTTCCCACCATGAAACACGCAGCCTGTTTGCTCGCCCTTTCGCTTCTGGCCGCCTCGTCGGCCTTCGCGCAGACTTCGTCTTCTTCGTCGGCCACCCCGCATTTCGCACCTGCGCCGCCGCCGCCAGGCATGAACGATCCAGGCGTGAATCCGGCCAAGGAACCGGCCGTGGCAAGCACCAGCAGCAAGCCCGTTTCCAGTCCGGCAGAGCTCGAGCCTAGCCATCTGCCCGGCAAGCCGATTCCGGTGCCGCGGGTGGCCGGTGCGCCGGCACCGTCACACGATGCCCATGGTCAGCCGCCGCCGGATGTGTCGGTGCGCCAGCAAGGCGAGAACACCATCCAGGAATATCGTCAGAACGGCCGCGTCTACATGGTGGTCGTCACGCCCAAGCACGGTCCGCAGCAGATCTACAACGTGGATCGGGACGGGCACATGCTCGATCCGAACGGGCAGCCGCCGGTGAAGCCGGTGATGTATCAAATCATGCATTGGGGCGATACCAAGCCGGCATCCGCTTCGTCGACCGAAGACAACGGGCAGTGATGATATTGCGCGGATGAACCTGCGCGAAAGCTGGCTGCTGTTCGCCCTCGGCTCGGCGGTTTTCGCCGCGCTGACGGCGTTGTTCGGCAAGCTTGGCGTGGCGGGGATCAATTCCAATCTCGCCACCTTCATTCGCACCGTAGTGATTCTGGTGGTGACGGCGGGCATTCTCAGCCTGCGTTCGGAGTGGGCGAAGCCTTCCGGACTGCCATGGCATAGCTGGGTATTTCTGGTGCTGTCGGGCATCGCCACCGGGCTTTCGTGGCTGTGCTATTACCGCGCGCTGCAATTGGGGCCGGTAAGCAAGGTTGCGCCGATCGACAAGCTCAGTGTGGCCATTGCGATTGTGTTGGGTTTGCTGGTGCTGGGCGAGAAGCCAAGCTGGCCGCTGCTTGTCGGTGGCTTGCTGATTGTGGCCGGCTCGCTGGTGATCGCACTGTTTTGACTTGCGCTTCAGCGCGCAGGATCCAACTCGGCATAGTGGCGGAAGATGCCCTCTTCGTTGAACGGTATGCGCCGCGGTGAAGCGAGATATGCAGCGATGGTTGGCCGTTCCGCAATACGTTCGGCCAGCGCGCGCAGGCGCGGAATACGCTTCTGCATGCGACGCATCGTGTTGGGAAACGCGTAGTCGAGCCCGCTGACGAGTTGAAACAGCGATAGATCGACATACGAATGGCGCGAAAGCGTCTGCCGCCCGTTACCGCGTTCCAGCACCTGCTCGAAATAGCCGAGGAATTTCGGCAGCCGTTCCTCGCGAAACGCCTTGCTGCGCTGGCGCGCGGCAGTGCGTTGCTGTTCGTAATACAGATCGACGGCAATTGGATGATGGGTGTCGTGAATTTCCACGACGAAGTCGGAGATCGTCAGCTGCAATTGCTGCGCGTAGATCTCCGCAGATTGACCGCCCGGCACCAATCCGAGGCGTGGGCCGAGATAGGCGAGGATGGTGGCTGTCTGCGCGATTACCAGGCGGCCCGCCTTGAGAAACGGTGGCGCGAACGGCAAAGCGCCATCCTGTTTGCCGCGCAGAAACGGCATCATCACCTTGTCGCCGCGCTCACGCGCTACGTCGATGTAATCCGCGCCTGCGTCTTCGAGTGCGAGGCGCACGTATTCGCCGCGGCCTTGAATGTTGGTCCAGTAATAAAGTTCGTAGCGCATGGACTTTCCCTTTGCTCGAACGGAAACAGAGAGCGTAAGTAGGCTGTCTTCAACGCGGTGTGAGCGCGCCCTTCGACGTCAACTCGCGTAACCGGTTCCACACCAGCGCCGCCAACGGCGAAAGCGAACGCTGGCGGCGATGAATCAAGGTGACGGCGCGCCGTTCGGTCGGCGTAAGCGGGCGTACGGCGAGCGTGGCAGGCGGAGATGAGAGCATGGGTGTCACCGTTACGCCCAATCCGGCCTCCACCATGCGGAATGCCGTATGGGGATGACCGGTCTGTTGCACCACATGTGCTTCCACGCCGTGTTTCTGCAGCAACAGATCGATCAGGCGCCGGCTGCCTGAGGAATAGTCCAGCAGCACCAACGGTTGCCCCTGCAGTTTTTTCCACGAAACAGTCTTATGGCGTGCGAGTGGATGATGCGGATGGCAGGCAAGGCAGAACGGATCGTGCATGATCACTTCGCTATCGAATTCGCCAGCCTCAGGCGGTTCTATCGCAATGCCAAAATCCACCTCGCCGCCGCGCACGCTATCCAGCACCAAGGTTTGCGCCTGGTCGTGCAACTGGATGGTGAGTTCCGGATATTCGCGTGCGCAGACGGCAATGCACAGCGGCATCAGGCTGGCCGACAGCGTCGGCACCGATGCGATGCGAATCTTGCCGCGTTTGCGCTCGCCTTCGGAATGGACGTGCTCCAGCACGCCTTCAAGTTCATCCAGCACGCGCTCGATCGCACTTTCCAGATAACGCCCGGCCTCGGTCGGGACCACTTCGCGCGTGCTGCGATCGAACAGCCGTACGCCGAGTTCGGCTTCCAGTTCGGCCACGTGCCGGCTTACCGCCGGTTGGCTGAGATGCATATGCTCCGCCGCGCGTCGGAAATGGCGTTGCCGCGCCACCGCGAGGAAGACCCGCAACTGCCGAAGGCTGATATTCATGCTCATAGTGAATCAATGAATACAATAAAGTGATTTGATTTATCAATGGCCGGGCGATGAAATACTGCCACTCCGCACTCCTGAGCCTGCAGCCATGTCCCTGCGCCGCTTCCTGCCCGACAACTTCACCCTTTGTTTGATCGCCACCGTCATCACGGCCAGCTTGTTGCCGTGCCAGGGCCATGTTGCCGTGGCATTCGATTGGCTGACGAATTTAGCCATCGCTCTGCTGTTCTTCCTGCATGGCGCCAAGCTTTCGCGCGAAGCGGTGATTGCCGGCATGACGAACTGGCGCCTGCATCTGACCGTTTTGGGGAGCACATTCGTGCTGTTTCCGCTACTGGGCTTGCTGCTCAAGCCTCTGCTATTGCCACTGGTCACGCCGGCGCTTTACGTCGGCATTTTGTTTTTGTGCACCTTGCCGTCGACCGTGCAATCGTCGATTGCATTCACTTCCATTGCACGCGGTAACGTTCCGGCGGCAGTTTGTTCGGCCTCTGCGTCCAGCCTGATCGGTATTGTGGTGACGCCATTGTTGACGGGCCTGGTGGTGCATGCACATGGGCAGGGTGGTTTGTCGTGGCACTCGGTGGGTGACATCGTGTTGCAGCTATTCGTGCCGTTCGTGGCAGGGCAGGTCGCACAGCGCTGGATTGGAGGCTGGGTGCAGCGTCATCGTCCGATGATTGGCTTGGTCGATCAGGGCTCGATCCTGCTGGTGGTGTACACGGCGTTCAGCGCAGCGGTGCTGCAGGGTTTGTGGAAGCAGCTTCCGCTGCCGGTACTGGGCGGCTTGCTGATCGTCAATGCACTGTTGCTTGCGATGGCTTTGTTGATCACGCGCTATGGTTCGCGCGCGTTGGGATTCAACCGCGAGGACGAGATCACCATCGTGTTCTGCGGTTCCAAGAAGAGCCTGGCGAGTGGTGTGCCGATCGCGAACGTGCTGTTTCCCGCGCATGCGCTGGGCATGATCGTGTTGCCGATCATGCTGTTTCATCAGATGCAGTTGATGACGTGTGCGGTGTTGGCGAGGCGGTACGCGCAGCGCGTGAGCGTAGATGGAAGCAGAGCTTCCCGGGTGGAAGGATTCGCCGCCGATTAGGTTAGATATGTCCCCTCCCCTATGTGCAGTAGGGGAGGGTTAGGATGGGTGAAGCAATCTCGCGGCGAACTTCGTGTATGCGGCAAGCTCACGCAATCCCACCCCGACCCTCCCCTGCTGCCGAGCAGGAGAGGGAGCAGATCAATGGCGGAAGTGGCGCATGCCGGTGAAGACCATCGCCATATCGTGCTCGTCCGCAGCGGCAATCACCTCTGCATCGCGCATCGAACCGCCGGGCTGGATCACGGCGCGAATGCCCGCAGCGGCTGCTGCATCGATACCGTCGCGGAATGGGAAGAACGCATCCGAGGCCATCACCGAGCCGCTTACTTCAAGTTTCTCGTCAGCCGCTTTGATGCCAGCGATACGAGCGCTGTACACGCGGCTCATCTGACCGGCGCCGATGCCGATGGTCTGGCGGTTGCGTGCATAGACGATGGCGTTGCTCTTCACGTACTTCGCTACTTTCCACGCGAAGATCAGATCGTCGATTTGTTCCTGCGTAGGCGCGCGGCGCGTGACGATCTTGAGGTCCGCCGCCGTGACCATGCCGCGATCTGCCGTTTGGATCAACAAGCCCGAACCCACGCGGCGGCAATCGTTGCCCGGATTCGCCTGGCTGAGATCGCCGCTAGCCGGCGGCGGGATCAGCAGCACGCGCACATTGGTCTTCTTGGCAAAGGCCTTTAATGCATCGTCCGCATAGCCCGGTGCCAGCACTACTTCTACGAACTGTCGCTCGACGATGGCGCGCGCCGTGCCGGCATCCACTTCACGATTGAATGCGATGATGCCGCCGAAGGCCGAGGTGGGATCGGTCTGGTAAGCCAGATCGTAGGCGCGGCCGATACCATCAAGACTTACCGCCACTCCGCAAGGATTGGCATGCTTGACGATCACGCAAGCAGGCTTGCTGAAGCTGCGCACGCATTCCCATGCAGCGTCGGAATCGGCGATGTTGTTGAACGACAGTTCCTTGCCTTGCAGTTGGCGGAACGTGGCGAGCGTGCCTGGCGCCGGATACAGATCGCGGTAGAACGCTGCCTGTTGATGTGGATTTTCGCCGTAGCGCAGATCCATCAGCTTCACGAAGCGGCCATTCGCTTGGCTCGAAAAAGCGTCGTGGCCGGCGATGGCGTCCTGCGCATCGTTGAGTTGCAGACCTGACAGATAGTCGCTGATCGCGGCGTCGTAATTGGATACGCGATTGAATGCAGCCACGGAAAGCTTGAAACGCGTTGCGCGACTCAGGCCACCATGCTGTTCGATTTCAACAAGTGCTTCTTCGTATTGATCGGGTGAAGTCAGTACGCCGACATCATTCCAGTTCTTGGCGGCGGAACGGAGCATGGCCGGACCGCCGATGTCGATGTTTTCGATCGCCTGTTCCAACGTGCAATCCGGCTTGGCGACGGTGGCTTCGAATGGGTACAGGTTCAGCACCAATAGATCGATCGGTGCGATGCCCAGTTCGGCCATCACTGCGTCGTCCGTGCCACGACGACCGAGCAATCCGCCATGCACCTTGGGATGCAGTGTTTTGACGCGGCCGTCCATGATCTCCGGGAAACCCGTCAAATCGCTGACGTCTTTTACCGGCACGCCAGCATCGCGCAGTGCTTTGGCGCTACCGCCGGTGGAAAGCAGCTCCACCTTTGCAGCCGCCAGGCGTTTGCCCAGTTCGATCAACCCGGTCTTGTCCGAGACGCTGATCAGGGCGCGGCGGATGGGCGTGACGGCAGATGCGGGCATGACGGGTTCCAGAAGCATGAAAGCTACGCATTATAGCGCGTTGCAGCATGCCTCGCGTCAGCGATTTGGACGGCTAAACGAATGCACGGCGGCCCGGATCGGCTCTCTAAAGCAGGCCGTGTGCGGCGAGCTTCTTGCGCAGCGTGGCGCGATTGATGCCCAGCACTGCCGCAGCGCGGCTCTGATTGCCATCGTGGAATGCCAGGACTTCGCGCAACAGGGGGCCTTCGACTTCGCGAAGCACCAGTGCGTGCAAACCTTCGTCGCACGGCGTGTCGCCGATGTCCGCAAGATAGCGGCGTACGGTACGGCTCACGCATTCACTCAGTGCGCTCTGCGACGAGGATTCACGCACGGCCTCGTTGGCAGGCAGTCTGACGGCGTTCAAGGACATACCCCTCACGTACTCCACGCAACGGCTGCATAGGCCGTCGCCCTGTTCTGGCAGTTACCGCTTACGCGGCGGGTTGGCAGTTGCGTGTCGGTATGCCTCGAACCGGAGCATCCCTTCAGCGCGAGGGATCGAGTGTACTCGTGACGAGCGACAAAATTAAGAGCCTCGCGACATGAAAACGTATGAAAACACATAAGGCCATGCCGAACAGGGACTAAGCCCAGGATGCTCTGATCGATTCCACGCACCCGTCACCGCACTGTATGCGCGCAGCGCTTTGTTGTAACGGTGAGGGCAGGCTGCCTGTCCAGGCGCTGGGACCAAGTGCTGCGCGCATACAGTGCGGCTCAACATGTCGAGTATTAAATGACAGGGTTATGCCCAGAAGGCCCGCAGGGTGTGTCGCGCGGCTTGAACAGACGGCCAGTCTGCCCTGTGCCACGCAACACACCCTGCGAGTCTTCTGGACGTCATGCCGGGTACCTGGAGTCGATCAGAGCATCCCTGTTATTCAAATTCCATGTCAAAGGCGACGGCTTGATGGCCCGGGTCCTCTACCTCAAACACCAAAGCTGTGCTAGCGCCGGGCGTAAGCCCGCGGCGCAATGCTTCCACATCGTCGAGGTACTCATAAGGATTGAGGCGGCGCATGGCGATCGTTTTGCCGTTACCGTCGGACAATCGTATATCCACCACCGGCCAAGGCTGAGTGAATGTTGCATCGTTGCGTACAGTGGCGCTGATCAACAGCGCGCCGGGAACAGTGGGATGCGTTTGCACGTCGCGTGCCAGCAAACGCAACTTGCCGACATCGCGCACAGGCGGCAAACGGCATTGCAAGACATTGCACGCACTCTGCAACACCGGACCCATGGTGGAATCGGCGATCAACGTATCGCGCAGCGCCCATCCAAGTTGCCCAAGAAGGCCGAACAATAACAACAAGCATGCAAGCATCCACGGCCAGCGATGTGGCCGATCGGCGCGTGCATCGCGGGCAAAACGTGGTGCAACGATAAGGTCGGCGAAATCATCGCGACGTGGCGTGGTTTCGCTTTCGGCAGGCTCCGTTTTGGGTTTCGGACGATAAACCGCCGCTTCGAGACGGGGTGGTTCCACGCCGGGTTCGTGTGCGGGTAGCTCGTTGAAGGGTTCCGGCGGCAATTGATCGGCCAACGTGGCGATGCAATCGAAACCTGCGCCGCAATGTCCGCACATGACAAACCCGTGTGCCTGCGCGAGTGCGCGTGCATCGACGGAAAACACGGATAGGCATTCAGGGCATTGCGTGTACATGCGACGGCCGGAACTTGTCTCCGGCAAGCTTAGCAGGGGATGGCGCGATCAAACGCGACGATGACCGCTGATCCGTACCCAGTCCTCGCGCACATCCATGCGTAAGGCGTCGAACCATTCGGCATAACGTGCCAACAGTTCTTCGTGCTGGCCCTGGAGGATGCCGGAGATTGCGAACGGAGCGCCGGGCTTGCTGAGGCGGGCAAATTCGGGAGCCAGTTCGCCGAGCGGGCCGGCAAGGATGTTTGCGACGAATACGTCGGCAGGCTCGCCTGCGAAATCCTCAGGCAGGAACAATGCCAGTCGGTCGCCCACGTGGTTGCGCTCGGCGTTGTCTCCGGAGGCCGTAAGGGCTTGCGGATCGTTATCCACGCCGATGGCCGCCTTCGCACCTAGCTTGAGGGCTGCGATCGCAAGAATGCCCGAGCCGCAACCGTAGTCGATCACGCGTTTTCCGGCGAGATCGAGGCCATCGAGCCATTCCAGACACAACGCTGTGGTGGGATGCGTACCGCTGCCGAAAGCGAGGCCGGGATCGAGTTGGACGATCACCCTTTCTTCATCGTCGGGTGGCGCGATGTTCCACGGATAAATCCACAGCCGCCGTCCGAACTGCATCGGCTGGTACTGATCCATCCATGCACGTTCCCAGTCCTCGTCTTCGACATCGCGAAAACTCAGTTGATCCGGTTCCAGCCATGGCAGCAATTCGCTCAAAGCTTCGCTCAGGCCGCGGCGATCGGCATTTGCATCGAACAACGCATTCAACGTGATCGTGGGCCACAACGGCAGTTCGCCCACGCCTGGCTCGAAAATCGCTTCTTCGTCGGGCGTCTCCGCATTGGCGTCGCGCAGCGTGACCGACAATGCGCCCAGATCATCCAGCGCTTCTTCCACGCGTGGCTGTTGTTCGGCGCGGACGATCAAGGAGAGTTCGAGCCAGGGCATCGGCGTTCCGTAGGGCGGGTGATGCGGGAATTGTCCCTCTACGCTGCAGGAGAGGGTAGGGCGAGAGATGAAACTTGCGATGCGGTTCAAGCCGCTCGCTTTACTTTTGCGAGGCGGGTTGTATTGCCTCAGCGTCATTCCGGCGCAGGCCGGTACGCGGGGAGAGCACACGGATGTGCTCGGCTTTGAGGAGCGAGGAATCCAGTTCAAACATGATGTGCGAGGCACGCAACGTTTTTGGTTTTGCGTGCTTCGCACGACGTACTAAGACTAGATTCCGGTCTGCGCCGGAATGACGCTGAGGCTAGTTTGAGACTAAGCAGGTTGCAGACTGCTCAATGCCCGCTATGCGGATGTTCCTTGCTCTCCGCCATGCGCTTTTCCAGATAGTGGATGTTCTGTCCACCTTGCTGGAAACCTACATCGGACATGATGCGTTGCTGCAGCGGAACATTGCACTTCACGCCTTCGATCACCGTTTCCGCCAGTGCCAGGCGCATGCGCGCGATGGCGGTTTCGCGATCGGGACCGTGCACGATCAGCTTGCCGATCATCGAATCGTAATTCGGCGGAATTTTGTAGCCGTCGTACAGATGCGTATCCACGCGCACGCCGGGGCCGCCCGGTGCTTCGAAGCGCTTCACGGTGCCTGGCGAAGGCATGAACGTGTCGGGATCTTCCGCATTGATGCGGCATTCGATCGCGTGACCCTGGATCTTGATGTTTTCCTGCTTCAGCGACAGCTTTTCGCCGGCTGCGATCAGCAGTTGTTCGCGCACCAGGTCCACGCCGGTGATCAGTTCTGTCACCGGATGTTCCACCTGGATACGCGTGTTCATTTCGATGAAGTAGAAGTGGCCGTTCTCGAACAGGAATTCGAACGTGCCGGCGCCGCGATAACCGATGCGCAAACAGGCGTCGACGCACACTTGGCCGATCTGCGCGCGTAGTTCAGGCGTAATGCCCGGCGCAGGCGCTTCTTCGACAACCTTTTGGTGGCGACGCTGCATGGAGCAATCGCGTTCGCCGAGATGAATCGCATGGCCTTGACCATCGGCGAGCACCTGGATTTCCACGTGGCGCGGGTTCTCCAGGAATTTCTCCATGTACACCTGATCGTTGCCGAATGCGGCCTTGGCCTCCTGCTTGGTCATCGTGATGGCGTTGCCCAGGTGCGCTTCGGTGCGTACCACGCGCATGCCGCGACCGCCGCCGCCGCCGGCAGCCTTGATGATCACGGGGTAGCCAATCTCGCGCGCGATGCGCATGTTTTCCTCGACATTGTCGCCGAGCGGACCGCCGGAGCCGGGCACGCACGGCACGCCGGCTGCCTTCATGGCGCGGATGGCTTCCACCTTGTCGCCCATCATGCGGATCACATCTGCTGTCGGTCCGATGAAGATGAAACCGGATTGCTCCACTTGTTCGGCGAAGTCGGCGCGTTCGGCAAGAAAACCGTAGCCCGGGTGGATTGCATTGGCATCAGTGATTTCTGCCGCTGCGATGATGCGTGGAATGTTGAGATAGCTGTCGACCGACGGCGCGGGACCGATGCAGATGGCTTCATCCGCAAGGCCCACGTGCTTGAGGTTGTGATCCGCGGTGGAGTGCACGGCCACGGTCCGGATGCCGAGGCTGTGGCACGCACGCAGAATGCGCAGTGCAATTTCGCCGCGGTTGGCGATGACGACCTTTTCGAGCTTTTGCATAGTCGTCAGGCCGTCAGGCGATCACGAACATGGGCTGATCGAATTCCACCGGCTGACCGTTCTCGACCAGGATGGCCTGTACGGTGCCGCCAACCTCGGCCTCGATCTGGTTGAACATCTTCATGGCTTCGATGATGCCCAGCGTCTCGCCAGCCTTCACCTGCTGGCCTACCTTCACGAATGCCGCTGCGCCCGGGCTGGCCGAAGCGTAGAAGGTGCCGACCATTGGCGCCTTCACCACATGGCCGGCTGGCAGGTTGCTGGTTGCTTCGCCTTCAGCGGCAACCGGTGCAGCGGCGACAGGGGCGGGTGCTGCCGCGACTGGCGCGGGCATGTGCATGGGGGCCGGTGCGGCGACGGTGATGCCGCCTTTTGGGACACGCGACAGGCGAACGACTTCCTCGCCTTCCTTGATTTCCAGTTCGGCGAGGTTGGATTCCTCGAGCAGGTCGATCAGTTTTTTGATCTTGCGCAGATCCATGGGTCTTGCCTTCTCAGGGTCTGAGGCCGCGGCTTGGCGGCCGGAAAGGGAAGCGGCAGGTCCGGCTAACCGGACGTTTTTTGTTCGAGTTTGGCCAGGGCTGCCTCCAGCGCCAGGTGGTAGCTGGCGCTGCCGAAACCGCAGATCACGCCCACCGCCACGTCGGACAGGTAGGAGTGGCGGCGGAAAGGCTCGCGGGCGTGCACATTGCTCATGTGCAACTCGATGAAGGGAATGCCCACCGCGGCCAGCGCATCGCGCAAGGCCACGCTGGTGTGGGTGAACGCGCCGGGGTTGATCAGGATGTAGCCGATTTGCTCGTCGCGGGCCTGATGGATGCGGCCGATCAGCTCGTGCTCGGCGTTGGACTGGTACCAGGCCAGTTCATGGCCGGCCACCTGGGCGCGCTGGGCCAGCTGGTTGTTGATGTCGGCCAGCGTCTCCCGGCCATAGATGTCCGGTTCGCGTACGCCGAGCAGGTTGAGATTGGGTCCGTGCAAAACCAACAGCTTTGCCATAACGCTCCGACATCCCCCGGGGTGTCCAGAATTCGCGAAGTGTGGGGGGTGTCGTGAATATTGTCTAGTTCGGCGTAGATCGGCGATGTTTGCCGGAGAAAGAAGATGTTAAACGTGCGGAGACGTATGGCGCTGCAAACCGCGTCAGGGCGCGGTTGTCGGGGATAGCCACTGGTTGAGCTGGTTGGTGCTGAGGGGACCCCGGTGCGTAGCGAGGATCCGGCCATTTTCGTCGAGCAATACACTGTAGGGCAGCATTTCATCCCTATCGCCGAAGCGCAGCGTGGTGCTGGGCGAGGTGAGCTGGCCGATCAAAATCGGGTAGGCCACCGAATGCCGTGCCAGGAAGGCCCGCACGCGATCGGGTTCGTCCATGGCAATACCCAGCACGATCGCGCCCTGATCGGCGAATTTGCGCTGAGCATCGTTCAAGACCGGCATCTCGGTGAGACAGGGGCCGCACCAGCTCGCCCAGAAATTCAGCAACAGGCGTTTGCCCTGGTAGCCGGACAGCCGGCGCTCCCGGCCGTTCAGATCCAACAACGCCACATCCGGGCGAAGATCGCCGACGTTCGCCACATGAACGCCGGCCGGCACGCGCGCTAGCCGGCTTTCGTGCTGCAGCCAGCCGCCGATGATGGCGGCTAGCAGGGCCAAGCACAGGATGAAGAGGTTGGTGCGGCTCAGCATGCTTTCGAGCCTGTCATTTCGCCGCCTCGTTCAAGGCCTGCTCGATCAGCGAATAGGTCAGTACCGTGGGCAGCTTCCGGCCGGCGCTGCCGTCTTTGGAGAACACTACGTACAGCGGCACGCCTGGGGAGTGATATTCCTGCAAGAAGGCGGAAATGGTCGGGTCCTCGTTGGTCCAGTCGCCCTTCATATAGACGGCGCCGGTGCGCTTGAGCAGCGCCTTGAAGTCGTCGCCGCTGAGCACGGCGTGCTCGTTCGCCTTGCAGGTCACGCACCAGTCCGCAGTCATGTCGACGAATACGGGCGTGCCGGCTTTGCGTAGTTCGGCGAGCTTTTCCGGTGAATAGGCGACGATGCCGTCCGAAGTGCCGGCGGCATGCGCCGTTGCAGGCAATGTCGCGAGGTAATACAGCGGGGCAAGCGTGAACAATGCGAGTAAACCGACCAACGCGCGGCTGAGCACCCCGCGATTGCGGCTGCGCTCGAACCACCACAGCGTCATGGCCAGCAGTACTGCGGCGACCAGCAGCAGGCCGATAGCATCTGCGCCTCGCTGATTCGCCAACACCCACGCCAACCACGCCGCCGTGAGATACATCGGAAACGCCAGCACTTCCTTCAGCGTTTCCATCCAGCGGCCTGGGCGCGGCAGCCAGCGCGACAAGGCCGGCACGAATCCCACGGCGAGGAACGGCAGCGCAAGGCCAACGCCCAGGGCGAGAAATACACAGATGGCACTGGCAATCGGCGCGACCAGCGCATACGCCAAGGCGGTGCCCATGAAAGGCGCAGTGCACGGACTGGCCACGACCACCGCCAGCACGCCAGTGAAGAAATCACCCGCTGGCCCCGAGCGGCTCGCCAGCGCGCTGCCCGTGTTCCCCAGCGAGGCACCGAACTGCACCACGCCGGACATCGATAGCGCCACGGCCAGCATGATCAGCGCCAGCGCGGCCACGACCACCGGGTTTTGCAGGTGCGCCCCCCATGCCGTTTTCAGGGCGATGATCACCGTACCCAGCACCGCAAAACTCATCAGTACACCGGCCGTATACATCAGCGCATGCATGCGCCGGCGCGCCGGGTTTTCGCCGCTTTCGATCAGGCCAATCGCCTTGATCGACAGCACCGGCAACACGCACGGCATCAGGTTCAACACCAAGCCGCCGCCGAGGGCAAGCAGCAGTACGTACCAGAAACTTAGGTTGAGCGATGAGTTCTTCTGCACGTCGGCTGGCGGCATCTCCGGTGCAGGATTGGCGGCAGCTTCAACCGTCGTGCCGCCATGGCCGGTCAGATCGATATGCGCTTCGCGCGTCATCAGCGGATAGCACAGGCCGCCTTCCTGGCATCCCTGGAAACTCGCCACCACCGCGAGCGATGTCGCGCCCTTGGTGTCGCTGTTGACGGTAACCGGCAAAGTCAGTTCGTTGAAATAAACGGTGGTATTGCCGAAATGCGCATCCTGATGCTGCACGCCCTCGGGCCATGTCGGCGACAGCGAAAATTTCGGTGCGTCCTTCACTTCAAGCTTCGTCTGGTCGCGATACAGGTAATAGCCCTTGGCGATGGTCCAACGCAGCAGCAGATGATTTGCATCCTGCGCGATGGCGTCGAAGCGGAAAGCTTGTTCGGCCGGCAGCGGTGCGTTGTTGGTGCCGGCAAGCGATTGCGTCGATGTATCGAAGGCGGCTGCGAGCTTGTTTGTCGCGGTTGCTGCGGCAGCCGCAGGCAAAGGCAGATTCAACTGTTCGGTATGCGGCGGATAGCAGATCTTCGGATCGGTTTCGTGGCAACCCTGGTAACGCACGCTCAATGCCAGCGTGGTGGTGCCGGGTGCAACGGTGTAGGGAAGGGTGGCGTCCACGCTGTGGTGGTACGTTTCCACCGGGCCAAGATAAGGATCATCGTGCTTCTCGCCGTTGGGCAATTGCGCCTCGCCCAGTGTCACGCCACTGCCGCCCTTGAACGCCATGCGGCCGCGATAAAGGTAGTAATCCTGCGCGATGGTCCAGTGCAATTTCACGACGCCGGGCGTGCTCGCATCGGCGATGAGTTTATAGGCCTCGGTGACGGGCAGCAGATTGTCTTCGGCATCTTGCGCGAAGGCCTGCATGCCGAACGCCAGCGTAAGCAGGGTAAGCAGATAAACGGCGAAACGGCCGTAACGATGCGAGCGCATTCCAACTCCATGCAGTGGGGATCGCGCAGGGCGCGAACGGGGATTATGAACCAGCTCGCAGCGGAAGCCCGAGCCTATGCTTTTTCGATGGCGTCCAGCGGAGCGGGTGGGGCAGGACGAGGTTTCAACATGCCTGTGGTGAGTGCCACGCCGAGCAGGATGACGGCGCTTCCACCAGCCATCGCTAGCGTGATCGACTCGTGCAAGAACATCGCGCCCCACACCACGCCGAATACTGGGATCAAGTACAGCACCGCCATCGAGCGGGTCGAGCCGATACGCGCCAGCAGACGGTAAAACAGCACGTAGGCGAGCGAGGTGCAGGCGGCGGCCAGGCCGAACATGGCGATCCACGCTTGCAGCGTGGGCGACTTGGCCGGCCACAGCCACACGGTGGAGGGCAGCAACATCACCGCCGCGGCCACTTGGCTGCCGATCGCTACCGTGAGCGGCGAAACGCTCTGTACGCGACGATGGCTGTAGTGCGCGCCGAAGGTGTAGCAGACATTGGCGCCTACACAGGCCGCCATCGCCCAGCCAACCGTAGCTCCGCCATGGCCGAAGCCCATGCTGCCGTCAATCAGCCACACCACGCCGGTCATGCCGATCACCAGTCCGCTCGCTTGCGTCCCGTTCAAGCGCTCGCCCAGCCACAACCAGCCGGACAAGGCCACCAATAATGGTGCGATGGCATCGAAAATGGCCGACAAACCGGCCGGCAAGCTCTGCGCTGCGTAGGAAAAAAGCACGAACGGCAGCGCGGAATTGCTCAGCCCGATCAGGGTGATCGAAAGCCAGTTCGCCCGCAGTTCGGCCAAGCGCTCGCGCGACATCAGCAACGGTATCGAGCAGATCGCCGCACCGATCGCACGCACGCCGGCCAACGCCATGCTGCCAAACTGCGCCGCGCCCACACGCATGAACAGGAACGAGGCACCCCACAGGGCTCCAAGCAACAGCAGTGCAGCGATGTCGGACTTCTTCATGGCGGACGCGCTCATAGTGAGGGACATCTAAACCTAGACCTGAGGGGTGACAGCGCCTGTCAGCAGACTTGGATGAAGGCGACGCTGTGTGCCTAGGCGCGAACCTTCGCACCCTGGTTGAACAAAACCTTGCGCTCTTCTTCCGATATCGCCTGCTTGGGCGCATACACATTCTCGACGCCTTCATACGTACGCAGCGTGGCGGGCCGCGTTGCCATGCTTTCGAACCAGCGCTCCAGATGGGGAAACTCGGCGAGGTCCTGTCCATGTGCTTCGTACGGAACGATCCACGGGTAACAGGCGATGTCGGCGATCGAAAATTCGCCGGCAATGAACGCGCGATCCGCCAGGCGCCGATCGAGCACGCCATAGAGCCGGCTGGTCTCGCGCGTGTAGCGGTCGATGGCGTACGGCACCTTCTCCGGCGCATACACATTGAAATGCCCAACCTGCCCGGCCATCGGCCCCAGTCCCGCCATCTGCCAGAACAACCACTGCAACACTTCGGCGCGGCCATGCACGTCCTGCGGGATGAGGCGGCCGATCTTTTCGGCCAGGTAAAGCAGGATCGCGCCGGATTCAAACAGCTGCACCGGCTCGCCGCCGCCGATAGGTGCGTGATCGACGATCGCCGGAATCTTGTTATTCGGCGAAATAGCCAGGAATTCCGGCTTGAACTGCTCGCCCTTGCTGAGGCTGACCGGCACGAGGCGGTAGGGAATCTGCGCTTCTTCCAGAAACAGCCTGGCTTTCAAGCCATTCGGCGTGGCAGCAAAGTAGAGATCGATCATGGCGGGTGGCTCCGTTAGCGTTGAGGGCATCCTAGGCAATCAGGTGGTCTTGCAAAAGAACCACATCAAGGCAAATCTATGGGTCCAGTTTGGCCGGAGCCCGCGGCGTGGAACACCCCTTCGAGTTTCCGCTTGAATTACCGGAACGCGGCTCGCGACAGCGCATGGCTGCGCTGCACGGTCAGTTGCGCGCGGCCATTCTCGATGGCCGTTTGAAGTCCGGGCTGCGCTTGCCGGCAACGCGTGAGCTGGCCGAAGCGTTGGACGTGTCGCGCAACACGGTGGTGGCCGCGTACGACTTGTTGCTCGGCGAGGGTTATATCGAAGCGCGGCGTGGTGCCGGCAATTTCGTGGCCGATCTGGCGATGCGCCGCAGTGATCGGCGTGCTCACACCGGACCCGCGACACCAGACCGCCGGTTGGCGCCGTATTGGCGGAACTTCGCGAGCTTGCCCTCACCGATGCATGCGAGCGGTTTCGCTTACGACTTTCGGCTTGGCATTCCCGATATCCGCGCTTTTCCGTACGACATCTGGCGGCGACTTTCCGCACGCGCCTTGCGCAATCTGTCCAAGGCCGCACCCTTCTACGACCTTGCCCAAGGGCGGCTGCCGTTGCGCCAGGCCATTGCACAGCACATATCGTTTGCACGCGCCGTATCGTGCGAAGCCCAGGACATAGTCGTCACCAGTGGCGCGCAGCAGGCGTTCGATCTGTTGGCGCGTGTACTGGTTACACCGGGGCATACGGTGGTCGCCGTGGAAGATCCAGGCTACCCGCCGTTGCGTTCGGTGTTTCTTGCTGCCGGCGCACGCGTGGTTGGCGTGCCGGTGGATGAGGAAGGTCTGATCGTCGATCAACTTCCGCACGATACGAACGTGATCTATGTGACGCCTTCGCATCAATTCCCACTCGGTGTGGTGATGTCACCGCGACGACGCATCGAGCTGCTGGAGTTCGCACGCACGCGCGGCGCCCTGGTGATCGAGGACGACTACGACAGTGAGTTTCGCTACAGCGGGCGGCCGCTGGATGCGCTGCAGACGCTGGATCGCGACGACTCCGTTTGCTACATCGGCACCTTTTCCAAATGCCTGTTCCCTACCTTGCGGCTCGGTTATGCGGTGGTGCCGCCATGGCTGCGTGTCGCGTTCGTCAACGCCAAGCATCAATCCGATTGGCATGGTGACGTGCTGGCACAGGACACGTTGGCTGCATTCATCGCCGAAGGGCATCTGGTGCGCCACGTGCGGCATATGCGCAAGCTGTATACCGAGCGGCGGGATGTATTGCTGGATGCTTTGCAGCGGCATGGAAAAGGACGATTGCAAACGTGCCCTTCGGACGCAGGTTTGCACCTCTCCGCGACACTAGATTTATCGGTCGATAGCTCGGCCTTGCTTGAGCGCGCGACGACACATGGCATCAACCTGGAGTCGTTGAACGCGTATACGAAAGACGGTGCAGTCATGAATGGTCTTGCGTTCGGTCTGGGCATGATCGACGCAGTGCGCATTGATGAAGGCGTCGCCAAGTTAATGAGGCTGGTCGCCGACGGATAGGTTGGGGTGCGAACCCGACATCGCCATGCGTGTTGGGGCAAGGTGTTGGGGTTTGTCCTCCACCCTAGGGATGCTCTGATCTATTCCACGCACCCGGCATGACGTCCAGAAGGCCCGCAGGGTGTTGGCCGTCTGTTCAAGCCACGCGGCGCAGCGATACGCGCATGCAGTGCGGGGATGGGTACGTGGAATAGATCAGAGCATCCCTAGCTGCTCGATGCTTGGTCAGCTCTTTGAGAGTTTTGGTCTACGCATCGATGAAGTGCTGACATCACTGGAATGGATAGGGAGGCGGCATTAACGGAGGCTGGCTTAGCGCTAACCCAGCCTACGCCCTTCGCCGGCATGACCAAGCCGGTGGTCCACCTGAATTGCCGCAAAGTGGCTCTTATGGTTCACCCGGCAAATCGCGAGCATGCACGCACCCCATGCAAGGAGATGATCGTGCGTATCGTGGTTCTCTTGTTGTTGCTGATGTTGAGCACGCTGGCTCAGGCCGAAACCGGCGAGCAGCATGCGCAGGCCGCGGCGCGCGGCTTGATCGGTACCCCGGCGCCGAGGCTTGTGCTCAAGACCATTGATGGTCAGACCATCGATCTGGCTAGTTATTACGGCAAGAAAGCGGTGTATTTGAAGTTCTGGGCCACGTGGTGCGTGCCGTGCCGCGAGCAGATGCCGCATCTGAAGCATGTGTACGAACAGGCAGGATCGGACGTGGTGGTGATTGCCGTCGATGTCGGCTTTGACGACACCGTCGAAGACGTGCGCCGCTATCGCAAGGAGATGGGCTTGAAGATGCCGATCGTGTTCGATGATGGTTCGATTGGCGAAGCGTTTCATCTGCGTGTGACGCCGCAACACGTAGTGATCGGGCGTGACGGACGCATCCTGTTTATCGGTCACGAAGCGAATGAGAAGCTCAATGCGGCGCTGTTGGCAGCGCGTAAATCGGCGCCATCCAACACGGTTGCTGCCGCTGCGGTAAATGACGCCGGTACTGGAGATACCCAGCTTCCGAACTTGGCGGTTTCTACGATCTCCGGTGCTGCCGTTCAATTGGATGCAGCCGACCGTCATCCCACCGTATTGGTGTTCATGTCGCCGTGGTGCGAGACCTATCTTGCGAACAGCCGCCCGGCCGTCGCCGCGAGTTGCCGTGCGGTGCGCGAGCAGGTGACGGGCTTGTCGCGTGACGAACACGTGCGTTGGCTTGGCATCGCTTCGGGTCTCTGGGCGGGCAAAGATGATTTGAGTGCCTATCAAAAGGAACACCATCTGACGATGCCCTTGGCCTTGGACGAATCGGGCGCACTGTTTCGCCGCTTCCGTGTGATGCATGTGCCTACCGTGCTGGTGTTCGACGCGAAAGGTCAGCTCGTGCGGCGCATCGAAGGCGTCGATGCGCAGTTGGGCGATGAATTGAAAGCGCTGTCGGCGATTTGAGCGGAGGGGTTATGCGATACATCGCCATCGCCGCGCTATGTATGGCACTCGGTGCAACAGGCGGCGCCCATGCTGCCGAAGAACACGCGTTGTTGTCTTCGCCGTTGACTGGCATCGGTGATCACGAGCTAAAAGCGATCACCGTGACCTATGCACCAGGGCAATCCTCCTCCCCGCATCGGCATGGTGGTGACGCCTTCGTCTATGTATTGAGCGGGCGCGTGCGCAGTCAGGTGGACAGTGACGCGCTGCGCACCTATGGCCCCGGCGAGAGCTGGTTTGAGCCGATGGGCGCGCATCACGTGGTCAGCGGCAATGCGAGCACGACGGAGCCGGCAACGTTGTTGGTGGTCTTTGTAGCGAAGCCCAACGCAACGCTCACCGTGTTGGATCGCGCCGGTGGTCAATCACCGCCGGCAGCGCGCACCCAATCCAGATAAGCCGTGTGACCGCGTTCCACCGGCACCGCAATCAGCTCAGGCAGCTCGTAGGGATGCAGCGCCAGCACACGTTCCTTCAACGCTTCGAAACGTGCAGCGGTGGTCTTGATCAGCAGCAGCTCTTCGGTGTCGGTGGTGACCTCGCCTTTCCAGCGATAGGTGGATTGAACGGCGGAAATGCGGTTTACACAGGCGGCCAGCGATTCGCGTACCAATGCTTCGGCCAGGTGCTTTGCGCTTTCGGCATTCGGGCAGGTGCAATAGCAGAGCAGCACGGCGTCGGTGGTGGTCATGGCAGATATGCTCAGCTGGACGATTGGGTGCGGGACATCAACCCATAGTTGCCGAATTTCTCCAGCGCCTGCGCAACCTCGGTATCGGTTAGCAACACCGGCTTGCCGATCTGCAATGCCAGTGTGTATTGCCTGGCCAAGGTTTCCACCTCCACCGCCCGCCACATCGCCTGTTCCAGGGTGGGGCCGGTAGCGATCATGCCGTGGTTCGCCATCAGGCAGGCCAGACGTCCTTCCATCGCGCGCATCACTGCGTCGGAGAGTGCCTGGCTGCCATAGGTGTAGTAGGCAGCACAGCGAATCGAGTCGCCGCCGCTTACCGCGATCATGTAATGGGCTGCCGGGATTTCCATGCGGCACATCGATAAGGCTGTGCTGTAGGGCGGGTGGGCGTGGACGATCGCATGGATATCGGGACGTGCGGCGTAGATGTCGCGGTGGAAGCGCCATTCGCTGGAAGGACGCAGTCCCTGGGCATGGCTGCCGTCCATCGCCACCTGCACGACGCCGTCGGGCGTGATTTCTTCATAGGGCGTGCCGCTGGGCGTGATCAGGAAGCCATCGCCGTGGCGTACGCTCAGGTTGCCGGAAGTGCCCTGGCTCAAACCCGAAGGGGTCAGCTTCAAGCCGTAGGTGACGACTTGCTCGCGTAATGTCTGGTCCCTGCTCACCGCGTTGATGCCCGTCTTCTGAGGTGGAAACGGGGCATCCTGGGCATTTTTGGCGCTGCTGTCGATCCTCTTGGGCCCCGAATTTCCAAACTCCATCGTTTCGTTGCCGGGCCTTGAAAGGGTCTGCAATCCCCCCATTAAGCCTGGCACGACCTCTTCGGCCCCTATTGCAGGGGTTTTTTTGGTGACTAGAATTGGCACTCACGTACCTCGAGTGCTAACAGGGCCACCAAGGCCGGATCGGGGTCTTCCAATTTTTCATCCTCAAGCCACAGCTGGAGTCCAACTCATGAGCAAACTGCGTCCGCTGCACGATCGGGTCATCGTCAAGCGCCTGGAGGAGGAGCGTGTCTCCGCCGGCGGCATCGTCATCCCCGATAGCGCCACCGAAAAGCAGACCCGCGGCAAGGTGATCGCCGCTGGCGAAGGCCGCATCCTGGAAGACGGCAAGGTTCGCCCGATGTCCGTCAAGTCCGGTGAAACGGTGCTGTTCGGCAAGTACGCCGGCCAGGAAATCAAGATAGACGGCGAAGAGCTGGTCTTCCTGAAGGAAGACGACATCGTTGCGGTGATTGAAGGCTGATCGGCCTCTCCCGCTCCTCTTTGCAACCACTTACTGAATTTGAAGGAATACCACCATGGCAGCTAAAGAAGTCCGCTTCGGCGAAGACTCCCGCGCACGCATCCTCAAGGGCGTGAACACCCTCGCTAACGCAGTGAAGGTCACCCTCGGTCCGAAGGGCCGCAACGTCGTGCTCCAGAAGAGCTTCGGCGCCCCCACCGTGACCAAGGACGGCGTGTCCGTGGCCAAGGAAATCGAACTGGCCGATCCGTACGAGAACATGGGCGCCCAGATCGTCAAGGAAGCTGCTTCCAAGACCTCCGACAACGCCGGCGACGGCACCACCACCGCAACCGTGCTGGCCCAGGCGTTCGTGCGCGAAGGCCTGAAGGCTGTGGCCGCCGGCATGAACCCGATGGATCTGAAGCGCGGCATCGACAAGGCCGTGACGGCCGCCGTGGAAGAGCTGAAGAAGCTCTCCAAGCCCACCGCTGACGACAAGGCCATTGCCCAGGTTGGCACGATCTCCGCCAACTCCGACGTCGCCGTCGGCGACATCATTGCCACCGCGATGAAGAAAGTCGGCAAGGAAGGCGTGATCACGGTTGAAGAAGGTTCGGGCCTGGAGAACGAACTCGACGTCGTCGAAGGCATGCAGTTCGACCGCGGCTACCTCTCGCCGTACTTCATCAACAACCAGCAGAGCCAGCAGGTGGAGCTGGATGATCCGTTCATCCTGCTGCACGACAAGAAGATCTCGAACGTGCGCGAAATGCTGCCGATCCTCGAAGGCGTGGCAAAGGCTGGCAAGCCGCTGCTGATCGTTGCCGAAGAAGTGGAAGGCGAAGCGCTGGCCACCCTCGTGGTCAACACCATCCGTGGCATCGTGAAGGTGGCAGCAGTGAAGGCACCGGGCTTCGGCGATCGTCGCAAGGCGATGCTGGAAGACATGGCCATCCTCACCAACGGCCAGGTCATCTCCGAAGAAGTCGGCCTGCAGCTCGAGAAGGCCACCATCCAGGATCTGGGCCGCGCGAAGAAGGTCGTGGTAACGAAGGAAAACACCACCATCATCGACGGCGCTGGCGAAGCGGCGAAGATCCAGTCGCGCATCGGCCAGATCAAGGCGCAGATCGAAGAGACCTCGTCCGACTACGACCGCGAGAAGCTGCAGGAACGCGTGGCCAAGCTGGCCGGCGGCGTGGCAGTGATCAAGGTTGGCGCTGCGACCGAAGTCGAAATGAAGGAAAAGAAGGCCCGCGTTGAAGACGCTCTGCACGCTACGCGCGCAGCCGTTGAAGAAGGCGTGGTGCCCGGTGGTGGCGTGGCGCTGATCCGCACGCTGAAGGCCATCGAAAATCTGAAGGGCGACAACGAAGACCAGAACCACGGCATCGCCATCACCCGCCGTGCACTGGAAGCGCCGCTGCGCGAAATCGTCGCCAACGCCGGCGCCGAGCCGTCCGTGATCGTCAATCAGGTCAAGGAAGGCAAGGGTAACTACGGCTACAACGCCGCGACCGACCAGTTCGGCGACATGATCGAGTTCGGCATCCTGGATCCGACCAAGGTCACGCGTTCGGCCCTGCAGTACGGTTCGTCCGTCGCCGGCCTGCTCATCACCACCGAAGCGATGGTGGCTGAGCTGCCGAAGAAGGAAGAGCACAGCCATGCAGCCCCGGGTGGCGGCATGGGCGGTATGGGCGGCATGGACTTCTAATCGTCCATTCCTCCGTTACACGCAAATGGAAAGCCCCGCGCGAGCGGGGCTTTTCTTTTCTGCTGCGCGAAAACATGCGTCATGCCGAAAGTGGTTACTGATTTCAAAATTGGCCTTTGCTTTTGCGGGGTTGATCACACTTGCCAAGACGCAAAGGTTCGTAACTTTCACAATTCGTTTGCCAGCATCGACGAAACAGGGGAGAGCTTCATCGATGATCGAGCTGGAGATCCAGACCCTTTCGGACCGCCGGGAGGGATTGCTCGTGGAACTGGGCCGCGTAGTGGTTGCAAGCGGCTTTACGTTGCTGCGTCAGCGTGTCTATCAGGACAGCCAAGGCGCATGGTTGGTGATGGTGGTGCGCGGTGAGGCGGAGCGGCAGCTCGGCCTGGAAGAGCTGCTCGCTACGCACAATCGCGTGCTGAGTTTCGAAGCAACATTGCTGGCGCCGGGTGCGACTGCGCAGGCGAGTGTTGCACCCTTGCCGCCACCGCGTGCTGCAAATGGTGCCGCGAACGCGGGCGCCAGTCCGCCGCCATCGCTGGCTGCGATTGGACCCGACGTGCGCAAAGTCGAAAGCATGCTGCCGCAACTGGCACGCGATTACCCCAAGATTTTTCCCTGGGTGCTGACTTTGGAGCATGAAGTCGCCGCCGAAGCGCGCGAAGCTTCGCTGCTGCTTGCCGGTCGGCGTACGGGTATCTGGGTCTACAAGCGCGATTACGAAATGGGCGGAAAACTCGGCCTGGTCGATTCGATCAAGCGCATTGCATTGCCGGCCTTGCGTGCGCTGGTCACGCTCGACGTGCGCGAACGCCACTTCCACATTCAGAACTGCCCGCTTTGTCCGCCCGGCGGCCATTCCGGTTGCAAGTTCTTCAGTGGTTTCCTTGAAGGCATGCTTGGCGCTTCCGCTGCGCCCCAGACGGTCTTCGTGCGCAATGTGTATTGCCGCAGCCATAGCAGCGGCATGGGCGACTGCATTCTCGAAGTGTCGCATTGAAAAGTATTCGTTGATGCGGGCGTGGAGGGCGCACGTATCGATGAGGGCCATGGAGCGGCTCATAAACAACCGGATGTCGCTAGGTTCACATCGCCGATATCTGGCTTGTTGCCAATGAAGTAGTTCAAGCAAGACGAGAAAGTGCGGCGCGCACGTGTCCAGCCGATGCCTTGCCGGTGAGCGCGTGGCCGTGCGTCAAAAAAAGCGTCGTGCGATGGGGATGATCGCGCGTTTCGCATCGACTAAAGCTATTGCGATCGGAGGGGTGCAAGTCATGTCTGCTCATCAGCATTACAACCTGTTGTTGGTATTGCTTTCGTATGTGATATCCGTGCTCGGATCGTTTACTGCGTTGCAGTTGGCCGTGGTCATTCCGCTTGCCAGAACATCGCAGCAACGCATGGCGGCTGTGCTGGCTGCGGGCGCGGCGATGGGCGTGGGCGCCATCTGGGCGATGCATTTCATCGCCATGCTCGCATGCGACATGGGCATGCCGGTCAGTTACGACCCGCTGCTCACTGCGCTATCGGCAATCATCGCCTTTGCTGCGTGTTCGCTGGGTTTGTTCATCGCCAGCAGCGGCGCTTTCAATTGGGCCAAGCTTGCTGCGGCCGGCATCTGTATGGGCCTGGGCGTGACCAGCATGCACTATCTGGGCATGAAAGCCGTGCTCATGTCTGCGTACACAAGCTATGACATGAACTTGGTGGCGACGTCGATGATCATCGCCATCGTCGCTTCGATCGTTGCGCTGTGGCTGGCCTTCAATCTGCGCGGTCCGGTGCAGATGGTTGGCAGTGCGCTGGTGATGGGGCTTGCGGTGTGCGGCATGCACTACACCGGCATGGCCGCGTTCAATATCGATGAAAATGGGGTTCAGGCTCCCGTTGCGGCCGGCGGCATGGGTGGCGCCAACTTGGGTGCCACGATCTTTGTCGTTACGCTGGCATTGCTGATCGGCGCGTTGCTTATTCATTACAAGCGTCAGCAACGGCGAGCGGCGATCAGTATCTAAGGGCGGGAATCGCACTGCGCAGGTTGAGGTTCCCGCCTCAACTTGCGTTTGCTCCCATTCCCATCACTGTAAGACCGCGAGATATGGATAAGGCTTCACGCGCTCGCCATCGCGATGGATCTTGAGATGCGGGCCGGTAAGTGCAACTTATGCAAGCTCCGCGCCGGCGATGACACGCACACCCGCCTTCAACAGCAACTTGGAATTGCGCGCGTAGGGCGTGCAATAACCGTGGTGATGATCGACCACTACGAACTTCCCGTACGTGCGATGCCTGTCCTGAAGTGCCGGCCGGTGCTGCTATGTCGATGCTGCGATGGAAGGAACAAAGCATCGGATTTGATTGAAATGCGGGTGCGCCCGGCCCCGAATTTTCAGGTTTTCAAACGAGCGATCAGTCAAACGTTCAATCGACGCAAAACGTACTCAGCGATGCATGCCCATCGCCGCTGCAGCGCGCGTGCCTTCTTCTTCATTGTCCTGCTTGGCCACCACAGTGCTGGGTGGGAGCAGGCTGGCTGGCAGCAATTTGTCGAGCTTGCCCTTCATGCGCAGCACGGCCACGCTCGCCATGTCTTTGTCGAAGAGTTCTTGCTGCGCATCCAGTGGCGCTGGGGTGGCACCCGGTGCGCGTGTGAGCTGAGCCAGCGAAGGTGCCAACACTTGGGTAAGTGCGAAGTACGCATCGTCGTGAATGCCGGCGCGCTCAAGCAACATTCCCGGCAGCATCCACGAGGCCATGTCAATGCGCTGCGGCTCGCTCGGATTGCGCGGGTCGACTAGCAGCCATGTTCCCGCTTGCGACAGCATGTTCTGGCCGTCGACGAAACCGGTGCTGTGATATGCACCGGCCAGGCCCGGCAAATGATCGCCATAGAACAGCAGCAAAGTCGGGCGACTGCGTTTTGCGAGCAGATCGGCCAGGCGGCCAAGTTCCTGGTCCGCGTGGCGCATGTGATAGAGGTAGTTCTGCAGTTCCAGTTTGTCGTGGCCGTTGACGCCAGCCGGTACCGGTAGTGCATCGCGTTCGGCGCGATCGTTTGGCTGGGTATCGTAAGGACCATGCGCCTCCAGGCTAACCGCGAACAGGAACTGCGGCGGACCGGCGTCTTTCAGCTGCACCATGATTTCGTCGGTCATGGCGCTGTCGGCCATGTATTTGCCATCCATAAGCGCGTTCGCCGGGAAGCTCGATTGCGAGACGAAGCGATCGAAGCCCAGCGTCTTGAACGCGGTGTTGCGGTTCCAGAAGGTGGGATCGTTACCGTGGATCGCCACCGTTTCATATCCATGCGAGCGCAAGATGCGCACCATGCTCGGCACCACCTTGTCCTGCAGTTGCAGATACGGGAACTGCATGTTGCCGAAGTAGCGCAGCGACAGCCCGGAGAGCACTTCGAACTCGGTGCGAATCGTGCCGCCTCCGAAGGTGGGCACATGCAACGGGCCGCTCATGCCTTCCGCAGCGAGGCGGTCGAGGTTGGGCGTGAGCTGCGTGTTTTCATAGCCGCGCATGATGCGCGGATCAAAGAATGATTCGCTCTGAATCACCACGATATCGGGCATCGCCGTGCCAGGGTCGGCGGGCGTCTGCATGCGCGCGCGCACAGCATCGCCGGTACTCTGCAACAGGCTGCTTACTGCATTGGGATCCGCTTTCTGTTTGGTGCGCCGATCCTGCAGATGAAACATCATCAGCGAGCTGACCAGTCCGGAATGGCTGGTGGTCGCGGAGGCTGACCAGGGCTCCAGCCACAGCTTCTGGCCGTTATAAAGGGTGCGCCAACCTGGCATGCCCAGCAGCAGCGTGGCGAATGTGGCACTCAGTAGAGCCCCGGTGGTCAAGCGCTTGCCTCTGGTGCGCGTGGCGAACAATGGAGGCTCGACGCGCCACATCGCCAAGACCGCCGCGATGCCACCGATCAGGGCGAGATAAGGCCAGGGACTGTGCGGGAGGTAGCTGCCCAGCACGTGTAGGCCACCCTTGCGCAACTGATCCACCATACGAAAATCGGCCGGCAGCAACGGCATGCCAAGATTTGCCACCTTCAGTGCGTTGACGCCGTACATGACCGCTTGCGCCAGAAACGCCAGGCCGAAGGAGAGCAGGGTGCGCCGGGTCAGCACCAGCAACAGCAGCGCCAGCATCAGGCCGGGCATGGCGTTGGCCAATGGAAATGCGGGTTGCGCGAGCAGCTGGGATGCTGCCACGCCATCGTTGCCATCCAGCAAGCCAGTCAGCAGGACGAACGCTGCCATGATCGCCAGCACCAGGGCGGCGCGGGTGGCGACGGTGCGTTTGGACAGCAGCGTGGAGGAAACGAAAGCCATGCAATCCGTGACCTGTCAACCGGAAGGACATGGACTGTAACGTGATTGACATGAATCGGTTGTCACCCATCAGGCAGGGGTTGCGGCGGATTCACGCCCGTTTGTGATGGATTTACAGGAATTTAGCGAAAAGGCGGGGCCGCCCATCCTGCCATGCCGGCTCATCCTGTGTGTCAACAATGGCTTGGGCAGGATTGCTTCCCTGCTGCGTATGACTGAACCGGCCGAAATGTAGATGCGGCTTCACGGTGTGGCGGTCATGCCGCGTTGGCCAAAGCGGCGGGGGCGGTCGCCGCCAAGGGCGGATCGCCCAGCAATTCGCCGAACCAATGCGAGGCATCTGCCTGTGCCGCCACTTCACCCAAGATGAGCAGGGCAGGCGCTTGAATCGCGTGACGTGTCGCGAGCACCGGCAAATCACTGAGCTTGCCCGTAAGCGTACGTTGTTGCGGCAGTGTTCCATTTTCGATCAGGGCGAATGGAGTGCTCGCAGCGCGCCCGTGCGCAATGAGTTGCTGCGTGAGTTCTTGGAGCTGGCCCACGCCCATGTAAATCGCCAAGGTTTGCCGCTCGCGTGCCAGCTCCGGCCAGTCAAGCGTGCTCGAGGATGATTGGCAATGCGCGGTGACCAATCGCACGGATTGCGCATGTCCGCGATGCGTCAACGGCACGCCACTGTATGCCGCGCATGCGAGTGCAGCGGTAATGCCAGGCACGACTTCATGAGCGATGCCGTGCTCACGCAGAAATTCCAGTTCTTCACCGCCGCGTCCGAATACAAACGGATCACCGCCTTTCAGGCGCACCACGCGCCGCCCCGCTTGTGCGTGCTTGAGCATCAGCGCATGAATCGATGTTTGTGGTGTATGCGCGCCGCCGCCGCGTTTGCCGACGGCGATACGCATGGCATCGCGGCGTGCGAGATCAAGAATCGGCTCGCTAATCAGTGCGTCGTGAAGAATCACATCGGCTTCGTTCAACGCGCGCAACGCACGTAAAGTAAGCAAGCCGGGATCGCCAGGACCGGCGCCCACCAGTGCAACGGAGCCAACATTTGCGGATGTTGTGCGTTCGGTAAGCGCGGTGATCAATTGGTGTTCCGCATGTGCAGGCCGCGCAGCGCGCAGTTCTCCATGCACGGGGCCATCGTGCAGCCAATCGTAAAAACGGCGGCGTGCGGCAAGATCTGCATAGCGCGCACGGATACGTGTGCGATAACGCTGCGCCAGTTGCAGCAGTGAACCAAGTGCGGGATCCAGCAGACTTTCAATCCGTTCGCGCAATCGGCGTGCCAGCAACGGTGCCGCGCCGCCGCTGGAGATCGCAACCAACAGGGGCGATCGATCGATCAGTGCGGGTACCTGGAAACTGGAGAGCGCCGCATCGTCCACCACATTCACCAGTCGTTGCCTGGCTTGTCCGTCGGCTGCGATGCGTGCATTGAGCGGGCGCGAACGCGTGGCGGCTATTACCAGCCACGTGCCGTCGAGCCAGTCGGATCGATAAGCCCCAGCGTTGTACGCGATGCGTCCTTGCTGCACCCATTCGCGCAATTCAGGCGCCAGCACGGGCGCGCCCACCGTTACCCGGGCACCGGCCTTGAGCAGCATGGCCGTTTTTCTGGCCGCCACATCGCCGCCGCCCACCACCAGGACGTGGCGATCGTTCAAGTCGGCAAACAGCGGATAGAGCATGGGTCGGGTCCGGAAAGACAGGCTGGGCCATCACGCTAGCGCTGTTGGTTGCCTTATTGGAAATGGTCGCTGTGACGGAACATATGCCGGTACGGCAATAGGATTCGGCATCGGCGCGAAATGGAGTTATAGATGTATAGACGTCCAAATAACGCTGTGTTAAGGTCCGGTGACGACCGGTATCAGAACCGGTATTTGTGTGGGGATTGTGATGAAACGTCGTTCAGGGTGGTTCGCAAGCTGTATGTGCTTTGCCATGCACCGAGCACGCCCCTGCATGCCCTTCATCCTGGAGCCGACCTCATGACCCTCACGCAACTGCGCTACATCGTCGCCATCGCCGACGCAGGTCTTAACATCACTCTCGCTGCCGACAACGTCCACGCCACCCAGTCCGGCATCAGCAAGCAGCTGAAGCAGCTTGAAGGCGAACTGGGCTTCCAGGTATTCACCCGCCGTGGCAAGAGCCTGGATGCGATTACGCCGGCTGGCTCTCAAGTACTGGAACGTGCACGCACCATCCTGCATGAAGCACGCAATATCCGTGCGCTGGCCGCCAACTTGCGCGAAGAGGCTCAGGGCGAGCTGTCGGTAGCCACCACGCATACCCAGGCGCGCTTCGTGCTGCCAGAGGCCATCGCCCGGCTGAAGCAGCACTATCCGGAGCTTGGCGTACACATTCGCCCGCAGGCCGAAGGGCGCATCATCAGCCTGTTCGAGAGCGGCGAGGTGGATCTGGTGATCGTCAGCACCAGCGGCCAGGCGCCGGAAGGCGGCATTGCGGTACCACTGTTTCGCTGGTATCGCCGCGTGGTAGTACCGCAGGGGCACCCGCTGGCCAAGCTGGGGCGCCCTCTGCGTATCGAGGATTTGGCTGAGTATCCGCTGGTCAGCTACGAATCGTCGCTACAGCCGGAGTCCTCGCTCCGGCGTGCCTTTGCCGCTGCCGAGTTGACCCCGCGCATCGCATGCACCTCGGCGGATGCGGACCTGATCAAGACTTACGTACTCGCCGGCCTGGGCGTCGGCATCCTTGCTGAAATGGCCATTACCCCAGCGGATGCGCGCGAGTTGGTCACGCTGGATATCGACGGCTTGCTGCCGGTGTGCACCAGCTGGATGGTATTGCGTCGGGATCACGTACTGCGCAGCTACGTCGCGCAGCTCGCGCGCCTGGTGGCACCGCAAATCGACGAGGCGGAACTCCGTCGCGTAGTCGCCGGGCATGCCGAGCCGAAGTGGCCCACTCCGCCGCTCTGGGGCGAACTGCAACAGCGCGGCATACGTCGCCCCGCAGCACCGCGCGCGGCATAAACGGATTGTTTTCTTCTCCTATGTCCGGAGCGTGGTGAGGCGCTGTCGGACAATCCCCTGCGATAAAAGCTGAAAGCGGTTGTGACGTTCCCCGTGACACGATGGTTGATGTGCCGCTTGCGCGGCGCAAGCATCCGCTCTGGACCCATCTCACTCTTCACGGAGGAAAATCATGACGCACGCCGTCCATAACCGTTCTTCTTTCACCAAGCGCGTACTGCAGGGTTGCGCGCTGTCCGTCGTACTTCTTGGTACTGGCGCAGCGTTGGCACAACAAGCCCCTTCGGGGCTGGAAAAAGCCGTTGATGCAGCCGCCAAATGGACTGCCCAGGCCGATGCCGGCCAAGCCGACGCGATGTGGAAGGCGAGCAGCGCCACCATGCAGAAGTCGGTGAACCAGGCCGATTGGGGCAAATACATCGGCCAAGTTCGCAAGGAAGCCGGTGCCCAGCAAAGCCGCGCGTGGCTGGCGGTCAATAAGGTCGACAACCCGCAGGGCATGCCACCGGGCGAATATCTCAATGTGGTCTACAACACCAAGTTCGCCAACGCCGCCACCTTCGAAACCGTGTCGATGGCCAAGAATGGGTCGAGCTGGCAACCGGTGGGTTATATCGTGCGTCCTCAGCAGCCGGCGAAAGCGCCGGCAAGTGGTGCGCAGCAGCCTGCGGCTAGCAAATAGGCGGGCGTTTCGCAGGTTGGGGCTTGCACCCCAGCCTGCGATCGGCATCCCAGCCTATGATCCGCGTGTTCGCTTTCAATCGGGAGAATGCTTATGGCACGTAAAACGTCGCGGATGGCCGGCGCTGCGCTGGTTTTGGCACTGCTGTTCGGTACGGGCACCGTTACGGCGCAGGGCCTGGATTTGGACAAGGCTGTGGCCACCGCGGGCAAATGGATCGCTCAAGCGGATGCCAATCAGGCAGATGCGATGTGGAAGACAAGCAGTTCCGTGCTGCAGAAGAACGTCACGCAAGAAAACTGGGGCAAATACATCAGCAGCCTGCGCGACAAAGCCGGTAACGAGCAGGAACGCAGTTGGGTCGCCGTCAGCAAGATCGATAACCCGCAAGGCTTGCCCACAGGTCAATATCTCAACGTGATGTATGCCACCAAGTTCGCTAAAGCGATGACCGTGGAAACCGTGTCGATGACCAAGGGCTCTTCAGGTTGGGAGCCGATCGGGTATGTAGTCCGCGAGGCGAATTCAGGCGGTGCGGCTGTCAACAACGCCAACGCCAGCAAGCCTGCCGTTGCGCCTGCGCAGCCCGCGGCAGGCAAGTAATCGCGTCGCAACTAACGCCGCTTCCTGCGATAAGCAGGAAGCGGCGTTTTTCATGCGTCACACCAGGGCCTGGCTGAGCAGCCAGTCGAACACCTTGCCCGCAGCTTCGTTCACCGTCACCTGGCTGGTATCGACACGCAGCTCCGGCGTAGCAGGAACTTCGTAAGGATCGTCGATGCCGGTAAAGCCCTTGATCTTGCCAGCACGCGCTGCCGCGTAGAGACCCTTGCGATCACGGGCCTCGCACACTTCCAGTGGGGTGGACACGTGTACTTCCACGAAGCGCCCATGCGTTTCCACTAGTTGCCGTGCTTCTGTACGCGCATCGTGATAAGGGGCAATCGGCGCGCAGATCACGATGCCGCCATGGCGCACCGCTTCGCTGGCGACGAAACCGATGCGTGTGATGTTCGCGTCGCGGTCTTCGCGTGAAAACCCTAATCCTTTGGAGAGATGGCGGCGCACTTCGTCGCCATCCAACACGGTCACCGGCCGACTGCTGGTTTCCAGCAAACGTGCCAGCACAGCCTGGGCCAGCGTCGACTTGCCCGAGCCGGAGAGGCCGGTAAAAAACAAGGCGAATCCTTGGCGCGCATTCGCCGGATGACGTTCGCGCAGAATCTTCACCACATCCGGAAAGGTGAACCATTCCGGGATGGCTTCGCCTTGCTGCAGGCGGCGACGCAACTCGGTGCCTGAGATGTCGCGCACTTCGTCGCCAGGCTGCACTTCCGTCTGTGGCACGTAGACGTCGCGATTGGCCACGTAGACCATCGCCGGGAATGGCACGATCTCGATGCCTAGCTCCTTTTCATGCTTAGCCAGCAATTCCTGTGCGTCATACGCACCGTAGAACGGCTTGCCATTTGCATCCTTGCCGGGGCCGGCATGATCGCGTCCGACGATGAAATGGCTGACGCCATAGTTCTTGCGGATGATCGCGTGCCACAACGCCTCGCGCGGACCGCCCATGCGCATCGCCAATGGCAGCAGCGAAAGCGTGGCATGGTCATCGGGATAATGTTCAAGCAGTGCGCGATAGCAACGCACGCGCGTGTAGTGGTCCACATCACCGGGCTTCGTGCGTCCCACCGATGGCTGGATCAACAGTTTCGCGCCGACTTGCTCCGCTGCACGCAAGGTCAGTTCGCGGTGCGCGCGATGCATCGGGTTGCGCGTCTGGAACGCTACGATGCGATGCCAGCCATGCTGGTGGAACCAGTCGCGCAGTTCGCGCGGACTGTGCCGCAACGTGCTGAAGTCGTAATGCGCAGGCGCCTGGATGCCTTGCACGCGTCCGCCCAGATAAACCGAACCGGTGCGATCCAGTAATTCAGCCACGCCCGGATGCGTACGGTCGGTCGTGCCGAACACGTGCTGCGCTTCGGCAATGCGGTCGGGAAAATACACGTCTTCCACGGTCAGTACGGCCAGCGGCGTGCCTTGCGTGTCATTCAAGCTGATTTGCGCGTTTTCCGGCAGACGTGCGGCGAACGCTTCATCCACATCCAGCACAATCGGCATCGGCCACAGTGTGCCATCGGCCAGGCGCATTTCCGTGACGACGCGATCGTAATCGGCGCGCCCGAGGAAACCTCGCAAAGGCGAGAAACCGCCGTTGAGCAACAATTCCAGATCGCATAACTGGCGCTGATTGAGCGTCCATTGCGGCAGCGAGGCGCTTTGCAGCTTTAGTGCTTCGGCTTCGGCGGCAGGAAGGTACGCCTCGCGCAGCACGCCACCGTGCGGCGCAACCAGCGCATCGTGTTCGGCCAAGACAATCTCGGCGGCGAGAGCTTTCATGGTGTTTCCTCAGAATCTATCGGGGCGCTTTTTTTTATTTAAGGAGCGAGTGGAGAGGAGTGAGGAGGGAGTAAAAGCTGGGGTTACTCGTTCTCTTACTTCCCACTCCTCTTCACTCGCTCCTTTGCTTTCAAACATCCAGGTGCAACCCGCATTCGCGTTTGAGCCCGAAAAAGCGGGTGTCCTCCTCGCGCATGCCGGGTTCCCAGCGGCGCGTGGTATGCGTATCGCCGATCGAGACGTAGCCCTGGTCCCATAACGGGTGATAGGGCAGGTCGTGACGGCGCAGGTACATGCCGATATCGCGATCGGTCCAGTCGACGATCGGATGAACCTTCCAGCGTCCATGCCGATAATCGAGCACCGACGCAGCAACACGACTCAGCGACTGCTGGCGGCGCAGGCCTGCGAACCAAGTGCCAGCTCCCAGATCGACCAGCGCGCGTTGCATCGGTTCCACTTTCGCGAGCCGGTTGTAGTGATCGAGTCCTTCACGCCCTTGGTTCCACAGTTCGCCATAACGCGCCTGCAGCCAAGCCGGCGAAAGGTTCGGGCGAATCACGTGCAAGTTGAGTGAAAGACGGTCGGTCAGCTCGTCGATGAAGCGATAGGTCTCGGGAAACAGATAGCCGGTATCGACCACGACCACCGGGATATTGGGCACACGCTGGGTCAAAAGATGCAGCGATACCGCCGACTGTGCGCCGAAGCTGGAGGAAAGCACGTGTCGGCCGGGAAGCTGTTCCAATGCCCAATCGATGCGTTCCTCCGCGCTCTGTGCGAGCAATCGTGCTTCGAGCTTGTCGCGTGCGCGTGCGTCGACGGCTGCCTGTTCGGGCGTGGGCAGGCTCATGCAAAAACCTCAACATCAATAGGATGACGTGCCGCAGGCAGCACGCCACTGCGCACGAGAAAATCACCGAAACGTTCGTCCTCGTTGCGTTCGACGGCGTACCGCGCGAACAGGCTATCCAGTTCGGCAAGGATGTCGGCCTCGTCGATGTTTTCGCGCAGTACCCGATTAAGGCGTTGCCCGGCAAAGTCGGCGCCCACGCGCAGGTCGTAGCGACCCATTGCGCGACCAACCAGCGCGATCTCGCCCAGATAAGGGCGCGAGCAGCCGTTCGGGCAGCCGGAAAGGCGCAGCACAATCGGCTCATCAAGCAGGCCGTGGCGTTCGAGCAGTGCTTCCAACTTCGGCAGCAACTGCGGCAGATAGCGCTCGCTTTCGGCCATGGCCAAGCCGCAGGTCGGCAGGGCGACGCAGGCCACCGCGTGCCGACGAATGCCGCTTAGCCGGCGATAACCATCCAGCTTGTACTCCGCCACCAGCGCATCGATGCGTTCGCGCTGTTCGGCCGGCACGTTGGCGATGATCACGTTCTGGTTGCAAGTCATGCGGAAATCGCCCTGGTGCACTTCCGCGATGGCGCGCAGCCCGCTCAAGTGAGGTTGTCCGGGAAGATCGGCAAGACGGCCCGATTCGATCTGCAAAGTGAGATGCCAGCGACCGTTGTCGCCTTCAGTCCAGCCGTAACGATCGCCGTTGTGTTCCAAGCGGTAGGCGCGCGAAGGCTGCAATGCAAAACCGATGCGCTGCTCCAGCTCCGCTTTGAACGCAGATACACCCATGCGATCGAGGGTGTACTTCAAGCGTGCGTGCTTGCGCTCCTGACGATCACCGTGATCGCGCTGCACTTCAATCACGCCCTCGGCAGTGCGCAGCAATTGTTCGGGTTCGACGAAGCCGATCACGCTGCCCAATCGCGGATATGTGCTGGGATCGCCGTGCGTCGCGCCCATCCCGCCGCCGATGGCGACGTTGAAGCCAAGCAACTGGCCGTGTTCGATGATCGCAATCAGCCCAAGATCCTGCGCGAACACATCCACGTCATTGGTGGGCGGCACGGCGATGCCGATCTTGAACTTGCGCGGCAGATACGTGGGACCGTACAGCGGCTCGCTCTCTTCCTCACCGCCCGCGACCAGCTTCTCGTCCAGCCAGATCTCGTGATAGGCGCGCGTCTTCGGCTTCAGATGTTCCGACAGGCGCTCGGCCCAGCGATAAGCGAGGCGATGCGCGGGCGAGGCGATGGGATTCGCACTGGCGACCACATTGCGGTTGACGTCGCCGCAGGCCGCGACGGTGCTGACCAGCGCCTCGTTCATCGCGGCGATCGAACGCTTCAGGTCGCGCTTGAGAATGCCGTGCAGTTGGAAGGTTTGTCGCGTGGTGATGCGCAGTGTGTGATTGGCCCAGGTACGCGCGATATGGTCGAACGACAACCATTGCGCGGGAGTGAGCACGCCACCGGCCAGCCGCGCGCGTATCATGAACTGGTACGCCGGTTCCAACTTCTGCTTGCGGCGTTCCTCGCGAAGGTCGCGGTCGTCCTGCTGATAGCTGCCGTGAAATTTGAGCAGCTTGTTGTCGTCTTCGCTGATCGAGCCCGTGACCGGATCGGCCAGGCTTTCGACCAGTGTGCCGCGCAGGAGGCGGCTGTTTGCCTTGATGCGCTCAAGTTCGGAAAGAGCCGCGTCACCCATCGCCCACCTCAATACACGTCGCGGGCGTAACGGCCCTGCTGGATCAACTGGTTCAACCAAGTCTCGGCGTCTTCGTTCGAACGTGCGCCGTGTTCGGCGACGATCGAAACCAGTGCCTTATGCACATCTTTGGCCATCCGATTGGCATCGCCGCAGACATACACATGCGCGCCGTGCTCCAGCCACTCGTACAGGCGGCGGCCTTGCTCGACCAAGCGATGCTGCACGTAGCGCTTTTGAGCTTGATCGCGAGAAAAAGCGAGATCGATGCGATGCAGCTGTCCGCGCTTGAGCGCCTGCTGCCATTCCGCCTGATACAGGAAATCGGAATAGAAATGCGGGTTGCCGAATACCAGCCAGTTGCGTCCGCTGGCGCCGCGCTCGGCGCGCTCCTGCACGAACGCACGGTACGGTGCGACACCGGTGCCCGCGCCGATCATGATGATGTCGCGATCGTCGCCCGGCAGGTGGAAGCGCTCATTGGCCTCGATGAAGACCGGTGCGTTTTCGCCTTCCGCTCGTTGCGCCAGATATCGGCTGGCCGCGCCCCAACGCGCTTCGCCGTCGAACGCATAGTCGACGTGGCTCACGGTGAGATGCACTTCGTCGCCGACTACCGACTGACTCGATGCGATGGAATAGAGGCGCGGTGCCAGCGGACGCAGTGCGCCGACCAACGTTTCCGCGGTCCAGTCCGCAGGATGGCGACGGAGCAGATCCAGCACCTGCCATTGCGAAAACAGCGCAGCCAGTGCATCGCGCGATGTCGGCAACAATAGCTCGCGCAGATGCGCATCGCCGCTGCGCTCGGCGTGTGCAGTAAAGAAGGGGCGCGTGAGCTGAGTCAGCTCACGATGCTCGGACAGCCAGGTGCGTAGCGCATGTTCTTCTTCCCCAACGCGAACTGGAGCGTCGCCGTCGAGGTGCAAAGCCGTCAGTACCGCACTCACCAGGGCGGGCGACTGAGTCGGCCAAACGCCCAGCGCATCACCCGGCGCATAACGCAGGCCGGAACTCTCCAGCGAGAATTCGAGATGACGTACATCGCGATCGCTGTCACGGCCGGTAATGCGCTGGTTAAGCAGCAGCGGCGCCTGAAAGGGCTGCTCGCGATGCCACACTGGCGCACTGCGCGCCGTGCGCAAAGGGGTGACCTTGGCGAGCGGTGCGGAGGTTTTCAGCTGTTCGCGCGCCTGCTGCAGCGCGTGTTCCAACCAGGGGTGCGCCACCGTTTCCAGATCGACATCCGCTTCGCCGGCCGGAAGCAGGCGCTGCGCGCCCAATGCAGCGAAACGCTCATCGAGCTGACGGCCGATCGCGCAGAAATTCGGATAGCTGGAATCGCCAAGGCCTAATACGGCGTAGTGCAAGGCTTCCAACTTCGGTGCACGCGCGCTGGTGAGGAATTCGACCAGGGCACGCGAATCGTCCGGCGGTTCGCCATCGCCTTGTGTGCTGACGACCACGTAGAGCAGGCGTTCCTGCTTCAGCTCGCGCGTGGCATAGGTGTCTGCGCGTACCACGCGCACAGCCAATCCGGCAGCGGAGGCGCGGCGTCCGAGATCTTCCGCCAGGCGTTTGGCGTTGCCGGTTTGGCTGCCATAGAGCACTGTGAGGCGTCCTTGAGCGTCGACAGCGTGAGAAGCCTCGACTACTGCGCTTTTGCCGGGAAGCTGGCGCTGACCTGCAACGCCTGCGAGGTAACCGGAAAGCCATAGCAACGCCGGCGCTTCCAGCCCGTCTATCAGACGAGCAACCAGCGGTTGCTTGTCTTCGGGCAAAGGCGATAGGGTGGCGGCGGTCATCGTTGGAAGTCCCGGACGTTTAGACGTCCAAATCGTTGGAAGGATGTTAGGACTCGGTGTTTTTGCCAAGAAATGATGGGGTGGCATATCTCCATGCCATTCCCTCCTTTCCGCTACACGAAATAGCCCAGGCAGCATGGAATCCGGCGCGTTATCCACTCGGGCGTGCCATTGGGGCCTTCATCCACCTGTCACAGACGCTGCCGTGAGGCGCCGGAGCTTTCCATGCCGCGACGACGATCCAAGCCGTTTCATGCCGTGTTGACGCTGGCTGCCGCGTTTTCGCTGGCCGCGTTCCTTCCCGTTATCGCCAAGGCTGGCGATCCCGATGGGCTCTACAACTGGCCCACGCATGCGAAGCTAGGGGACGGTACCGATATCGGGCTGATATTGCGCTACCAGTACGACATCAACGAATTTTCGAATGACAACGGCAAGTTCGGGGATTCCCATACCAATCGCCGCAAGTACCTCGGCTTCTATGTCAAAAAGCCCGGCGTGTATGACGCTTCGGTGTATTACGACTTCCAGTCCAAACAATGGCAGGACGCCTTCGCTCGGTTGCAATCGAAAGCCGTGTTCGGTGAAGACCTGGGTGCGGTCCGGTTCGGTCAAAGCAAGACGCCGGTGAGTTTCGAAGGCGTCACCACGTCCACGCAGACCACCTTTATTGAGCTGGCGCTGCCTTCACAAGCCGTGTACGAGAACCGCCGTGTCGGTCTGGACTGGGCCATTCAACGCCCGCATTGGTTGGCAAGCCTCGGTTATTACGGCAAAAATCTGACCGGCAAGAATCGCGGGCATACGATTGCGGCCCGCGTGGCCTGGGTGCCGATTCATGAGGAGACGGACGTCTTGCACCTCGGTGTGGCGGCCTCGCAAGAACACCCATATGGCCTGGTGAATGCGCTGGGCGTGCAACAACCGGCCACTGCCAGTTTCAAATCGACGCCGGAAGCGGGGCTTACCACTGTCGCCCTGGTCAGCTCCGGGACGCTATCAGGGGTGGATCACATCAACCGCCTTGGTCTGGAAGAGCTTTGGATCCATGGCCCATGGTCGGTGCAGGGCGAATATCTGCAAGCGCAGACCAAGTTCCACTTGCCGAAACCGAACTACGACCTTTCCGGTTATTACGTATTCGGTAGTTGGGTGCTTACCGGCGAATCACGGCAATATCACGACGGCAATGTCAGTAACGTCATACCGTCACGCCCTTGGGGAGCGGTGGAGCTGGCCGTGCGCTACAGCCATCTCGACCTCAACGATGGTCGTGTGCAGGGCGGCAAGGAGCATGACTGGACCGCGGGTGCTAACTGGTACCTGGGCACGCATTTGCGCTTGCAGGCCAATTACATCCGCGCTTTCAGCGATAAGAAGGGGCTGGTGATCGATCCGCACATTTTTGAGTTGCGCGCGGAGATTTTCATTTGATTTGAATCATTTCCTTTCCCCTCCGAGGGGAAGATAGCCGCCATATGGTTAGGACAATCCGCGCTTTCGGACATCCTTCCATCCAAATCTATAGTGCAAGTTGGGCGACGCTGCCCAAGGAGATCGTTACGTATGAAACGCCTACTGTGCCTGTTGGCCGTGCTGCTGCTTACGCTCTGCGCCGGCTGCTCGTCAGTGGACGATGCGAAGCTGCTCAACGTTTCTTACGACCCCACCCGCGAATATTTCCAAGACGCTGATACGGCTTTCAAGGCGTATTGGGCGAAGCAGGCAGGGCAGAGCATCACCGTCACCACGTCCAATGGCGGCTCCGGCAAGCAGGCGCGTGCGGTGCTCGATGGCCTGCAGGCGGATGTGGTGACCCTGGCCTTGGCGTACGACATCGACGTGCTGGCGGACAAGGGATTGTTGGCGAAGGACTGGCAGACGCGCCTGCCGGACAACAGTTCACCTTACACATCCACCGTGGTGTTCGTGGTGCGCAAAGGTAATCCCAAGCAGGTTCACGACTGGCCCGACTTGATTCGTTCGGACGTGAAGGTGATCACGCCCAATCCGAAGACGTCCGGCGGCGCGCGCTGGAATTTCCTCGCAGCATGGGGCTGGGCGGTTCGCCAGCCGGATGGCAGCGATGACAAGGCACGTGCGTATGTCACCGCGCTCTATAAGAACGTGCCGGTGCTCGATACCGGCGCACGCGGTGCGACCAATACCTTCGTTCAACGTGGTATCGGCGACGTGCTGATTGCATGGGAAAGCGAAGCCTTGATGACGCAGAAGGAATTCGGCAAAGACAAATATGAAATCGTCGTGCCGTCTTCCACCATTTTGGCGGAGCCGCCGGTGGCCGTCGTCGATACGGTGGCGGCCAAGCGCGGCACGCAGAAGATTGCCGAAGCGTTTCTGCAATATTTGTATAGCCCGGAAGGACAAGAGATTGCCGCCAAACATTTCTTCCGCCCTCGATTGGCTTCTGTCGCGACGAAATACGCCGCGCAATTCCCGGCCGTGAAGACCTTCACCATTGCGGAGCAATTCGGCAATTGGCGCAAAGCGCAGGCCACCTATTTCGCGGACGGCGGCATCTTCGATCAAATCACCGAGGGGGCGCACTGAACATCATGGCGCGACATGTACTGCCAGGATTTCGCCTCAGCACCGGCTACACGCTGGCGGTGCTTGGTAGCTGCGTGCTGCTGCCGTTGGCGGCGTTGTTGTGGACGGCATGCGAACTCGGGCCGTCGGGATGGTGGGCGCAAATCGGCACGCGTCGCGTGCTTGCATCGTTGAAGCTTTCCTTCGGCGGGGCGCTGCTTGCAGCCACCATCGATGCACTGCTCGGCCTGCTGGTTGCATGGGTGCTGGTGCGTTATCGCTTCGCCTTTCGTCGCGTGTGCGATGCCTTGGTTGATCTGCCGTTTGCATTGCCCACGGCGGTGGCAGGCATTTCGCTGACGGCGTTATACGCGCCCAATGGTTGGTTGGGTCGTCGCCTGGAACCACTCGGCATCGAGGTGGCGTACACGCGGTTAGGCGTGCTGCTGGCGATGGTATTCGTCGGTCTACCGTTTGTGGTACGCACACTGCAGCCAGTACTGGAAAGCATGGAAAGCGATCTGGAGGAAGCGGCCTATACGCTAGGTGCCTCGTCTGTGCAGCGCTTTTTTCGCGTGGTGTTGCCGCTCTTGCTGCCGACGCTGCTGACCGGATATGCCTTGGCGCTGGCGCGCGCGATTGGCGAATACGGTTCGGTGATATTCATTGCCGGCAATCGTCTGTTCTACACGGAGATCGCGCCGTATCTGATCGTGCAGAAAATCGATTCGCAGTACGACTATCGCGGTGCTGCCGCGCTGGGTGCGGTGATGTTGGCGGCTTCCTTGCTGCTACTGGTCGCGATGGCATGGCTGCATCGCTGGACGCGCCGTTGGGCGGTGGTGCGCTGATGGCTGCCGTCGTTGCCGCGGTGTCGATCGGTCGCCCCTCGTGGTCCACACGAGGGGCGCGCGTCGTGCTGGTTTTGGCTGCGCTTGCCGTACTGGGCTGGTTGTTGGTATTGCCACTGCTGGCGATTTTTGCGGAAGCTTTCCGGCAAGGCGTGGCCTTCTATCTCAATGCGATCCGGCAGCCGGATACGGTTGCTGCGGTGCGCCTGACCTTGACCGTCGCCGCCATCGCAGTGCCCTTGAACCTGATTTTCGGTTTGGCTGCGGCCTGGTCGATGACGCACTTTGAATTTCGCGGCAAGTCGCTGCTCGCCGCGCTGATTGATCTGCCGTTTTCGATTTCGCCGGTGGTTGCCGGCATGATGTTGATCCTGGTTTATGGCAAGGATGGCTGGCTGGGCGCGTGGTTGGATACGCATAATTTGCAGGTGATCTTTGCCGTGCCCGGTTTGGTGCTGGCGACGGTGTTGGTGACACTGCCGTTCGTGGCGCGCGAATTGATTCCCCTGATGCAAGCGCAAGGGTCGGAACAAGAAGAGGCCGCGCTGACGCTAGGTGCCAATGGATGGCAGATCTTCTTTCGCGTCACCCTGCCGCGGGTGCGCTGGGCGCTGTTGTACGGCGTCCTGTTATGCAATGCGCGGGCCATGGGCGAGTTTGGCGCAGTTTACGTGGTTTCCGGTCATCTGCGCGGCATTACCAACACGCTGCCGCTGCAGGTGGATCAGCTATACCAAGAAAATTTTTCCGCTGCCTTTGCAGCGGCTTCACTGCTGGCGCTGCTTACTGTCCTCACGCTTGGCATCAAGCGTTTCGTGGAATGGCGGCACGGCGATCAACTGCATTGAGACGGTTTAATGGGCATCGAGATTTCCCGCTTGCGTCGCCAGTTTGGAGGGTTCACTGCCCTCGACGACGTCAGTCTGACCATCGGTGACGGCGAGTTCGTCGCCGTGCTGGGTCCGTCAGGCTCGGGGAAAACCAGCCTGCTGCGCATTCTTGCCGGACTCGATCAGCCGGATGCCGGCAGCGTATTGCGTGACGGCCAGGACCTGCTCGCGCTGGATGCGCGGCGTCGCGGTGTCGGCCTGGTATTCCAGCACTACGCGCTGTTCCCCCATATGAACGTAGCGCAAAACGTGGCCTTTGGCTTGCGTGTTCGTCCGTGGCGCTTGCGGCCCAAGACTTCGGTGATCAAGGCGAGTGTCGAAAATCTGTTGCGCAAAGTAGAACTGGAAGGTTTTGCACAGCGCTACCCCTCCCAACTTTCCGGCGGCCAGCGTCAGCGCGTTGCTTTGGCGCGTGCGCTGGCGATCGAGCCGCGCCTGCTGCTGCTGGACGAGCCGTTCGGCGCACTGGATGCGCAGGTGCGTGTGAACCTGCGTGGCTGGTTGCGCGAGTTCCATCGTTCGTTCGGCATCACCACCTTGTTCATCACGCACGATCAGGATGAGGCGCTGGAAATGGCCGATCGCGTGGTGCTGATGAATCGCGGCCGCATCGAGCAGATTGGTACGCCAGAGCAGATCTATCGCCAGCCGGCGACGCCGTTCGCTTCGCGCTTCATCGCGCGTGGCCAAGCGCTGCCGGGTGAAGTGAGGGGGCAGCAGTTGCATTTGTTCGGCCACACCTGGCGCATTGAGAACTTCGCGCCGAACGATGCGCATGACATCACCGTGCACGTACGTCCTGAAGACATCGTGCTGGCCTCGCTACCGAGTGATGGCCTGAAGGCGCAGTTGCTCAATCTGCGGCACGTGGCAGGCACGGTGCGTGCAAGCTTGCGCGTGGACAACATGGAAGAGCCACTCGAAGCGGAATGGAGCGAGCGTGATTGGACGCGGCACAACACGCCGGCCGACGATGTCATCGGCATCCATTTTCAGGCGCTATCCGTCTTCGCCACGGATCGGGAGGGTCGTGTGCTGGCACGGACAACGGTTCATCCGCCATATGCCAGTTTTCCCGTCGCGGTTGGCCCTTGGCGCAGGGTTGAAGCTTAGGTACGTAGGTTGGGGGCGCCTCAATCTACGTCGGCATGGCTTTCAGTTATCGCGTTTGGTGCGCAGACCGCCGCAGCGCATGCCGCAACGCCCGCCATGTCTTCGGACCGGCAATGCCATCCACGATAAGGCCGTACTCATATTGGAAGGCTTCTACCGCGCGTTGGGTGCGAGCGCCGAAATGACCGTCGGCTTTCACTGGACCATCCAGATCCTGGTAGCCGAGGTCGCGCAGTTGATCTTGAAGCGCTCGCACCGCATCGCCTTCTGCATCGTAGCTAAGTGCGGGATAGTCGGATGAGGGTGGTGCGTCATGCTGCTCAGCCGTCATGCGTAAGCTCCAACCAATAACTTCACCGGGAGATTACTGCTGCGTCACTGCGCAACACTGTCGGGCGACCGCGAAACGAAGTGAAGGATTTCAGCGTGAAGTAGTTTTGTCATGCAGGATGCAGGGCTCATAATGGGCCATGACTGTCACCTCACCTTCCACCGAGTCGTCTACGCTGCGAGCGCTTATCGACGATCGGTATGCGCAGCTTGTAACGCGCTGTCGCGCTGCAGGGGTGCCTCTGCACGATGATGCAGGCGTGGCCGAGCGAATTCGCCGCACTTTGCTGGCTAGCGATTTTGCCTTCGAAACCTGGCGTAGCCAGCCGCAACTGCTGGCGCCGCAGGGCCTGGAACGCTTGCGTTCCAGTGCGGATGCTTCCGCACGTATCGATGCCTTGAAGCTCGATCCCGATGAAGCGGCCTGCATGGCAGCATTGCGCCGCTTCCGGCATGCCGAAGCGCTGCGGTTGGTGTTTCGCGATGTCAACGGGTTGGACGATCTGCCGGAGACGCTTTCCGCCACCAGTGTGCTCTACGAAGCCTTGCTCGGCGCTGCGCTCGATTGGTCCGAGCGCACCTTTGCTTTGCGTTACGGTCATGCGCGGGATACCGAAGGCGTGCTGCAACGCCTGATCGTCGTTGGTTTCGGCAAGCTGGGTGGTAGCGAGCTGAATTTTTCATCCGATATCGATCTGGTACTGGCTTATCCGCAGGGCGGCGAGAGCGATGGCCCGCGGGTGCTGGATAACAGCGAATACTTTGTGCGCATGGGGCGCCAGTTGGTGCGCTTGCTGCATGAGCCGACCACGGATGGGATCTGTGCGCGCGTGGATTTGCGCTTGCGTCCATTTGGTAACGCCGGGCGACTCGCTTTGCCGTTCGCCGCCATGGAGCAGTACTACCAACGCGAAGGGCGCGATTGGGAGCGCTACGCGTGGATCAAGGCGCGCGCGGTAGCGGGTGATCGCAGCGCAGGCAAGCAGTTGCAGGAAATGCTGCGGCCCTTCGTGTATCGCAAATATCTCGACTACACCGCATTCGCAGGCCTGCGTGAGATGAAGGCGCTGATCGATGCCGAAGTGGCGCGCAAGGATCTGGAAGATAATCTCAAGCTCGGACCCGGCGGTATTCGCGAAATCGAATTTATCGTGCAACTTGTACAGCTGATTCGCGGTGGTCGTGAGCCGAGCCTGCGCGTGCGCGGCCTGCTACCGGCGCTCACAGCGTGCGAGGCGCGTGGTCATATTCCCGCCTCACGCGCACGCGCTTTGCGGCATGCGTATGTGTTCCTGCGCCGACTGGAAAATCGCGTGCAGATGATGCGTGATGCGCAGACGCACGATCTTCCGGAAGACGCGCTCACCCGCGAACGGCTTGCGCTGGCCTTGGATTATCCGGCGTGGGAGCCGTTGGCCGAGGAACTGGCGAAACACCGCGATGTCGTTGCCAACGAGTTTGAAGCCATGTTGATGCCGGAAGGCGGCGCCAAGGCCAGTGTGCCTGCGGCAGATGCTGTGCTGTGGCAACGGGCGTGCGACGAATCACTCAGTGCTTCCGTCATGGAAGCTTCCGGTTTCGTACCCGGTGCGGAGGCGGCGGATGCTCTGCTGAAACTGCCACAGGCTTCGCAGTTGCGTGCCATGTCAGCGCGCGCACGGGAGCAACTGGATCACCTGATGCCTCAGTTGTTGGCGGCTGCGCGCGACACCGCTGCGCCCGGGCCATGTTTGCTGCGTTTGTGCCGCTTAGTGCAGACGGTGGCGCGTCGTCCTTCTTATCTGGCGCTGCTCGAAGAGCAGCCTTCGGCGCGCAAGCGCCTTGCTCAGGTGTTTGCCGATAGCGCGTTTCTGGCCGAGCGCGTGATTGCGCAACCTTTGCTGCTCGACGATGTGCTCGATCCACGCATCGATCAATTGCCGCTCAAGCGTGCGGACATCAGTGCGGAAATTGCGCATGTGCTCACTACGCTGGATGAGCGCGAAGCGGAAGCGGAGCTGGAGCGCATCAACGAATTCAAATCCAGTATCGCGTTCCGCCTCGGGCTGGCCTTCAACGATGGGCGCGCCGATGCCGTGGCGACAGCGCGCCGGCTGGCTGCGTTGGCGGAGTCGGTGGTCAACGCCGTCGCTGCGCTGGCCGAGCGTGAAGTGATCGCTGCGCATGGGCGATTGCCGGGAGAGGGCTCGGGCTTTTCCATCCTTGGCTATGGCAGCTTGGGCGGCGAGGAGCTGGGTTTCGCTTCGGATCTCGACCTGGTCTTCGTATTCGACGGGCAGCGTGCGCAGGCGATGAGCGACGGTGCACGTCCACTCGACGGTTCACGCTGGTACCAGCGCCTGACGCAACGCGTGATGAACTGGTTGACCGTGCTTACGCGCGCAGGCCGCCTGTACGAGGTGGACACGCGTCTGCGGCCGGATGGTTCGAAAGGCTTGTTGGTCGGTAGTTTGGAAGCTTTCGTCGCTTATCAGGAAAGTCGCGCCTGGACCTGGGAGCATCAAGCCCTATTGCGCGCGCGGCCGGTTGCCGGCGATGCCGCGTTGAATGCCGATCTTGTCGAGGTAAGGCGCCGCACATTGGCCGTGCCGCGCGATCGCGCGGCGGTGTTGGCAGAAGTCAGCAGCATGCGGCGGCGCTGGCGCGCGGAGCGTGATCGATCGAGTGAGGCACTGATCGATTTGAAGCAAGGGCGAGGTGGTTTGCTTGATATGGAATTCGCGTTGCAGGGATTGGTGCTGGCGCATGCGTCGCAGTCGCCCCGTCTACTGTCGACCACGGCGAATGCCGGGTTGATCGAAGTCTGTCGCGACGCGGGTCTGCTCGATAACGCACAGGCGAACTGCTTCACCCGCGCGCATGCCGAGCTTTTGCGGCAAGCGCTGTTCTGTACGCTGGATTTGCGTTCGCGCCTTGCGCCGCGTGATACGGACTTGGAGGAGCTGTGCAGCGAAGTGAATGTCGTGACGCATGCACTGGGGTTTGATTTTTAACGCGATGCCGCAGTTTCGCGTAGGTTTGCACCTCAACCTACGATGGTTCGGCGAGGATACGGTTGCGCAATGCGTCGGCAATAGCTTGTGTCTCACGTAGCGCTGTCTGATGCACAAAAATCTCATCATCCACATCGTGCAACAGTCCAGCCTCGCGCAAGCTGCGATGGAATCGCGCTAGCTTTGGCGGCAAGGGGGCTGCTACGAAGGTGTGTACCGCGCATCCCACGGCGCAAGCTTCGCTGAGCATATTCACCGAATCGGGTGTCACTACCAGACGATCGGCCCAGCCGAGTACGCCGGGATAGGGGTTGTTGCCATCATCGGGACCGGTCCAGAGCAGGCCGGGAATATTGCGCAAAGTGTTGCGCATGATGTCCTTCACTGCGCCAGGTGTGCGGCGTGAAGTCAGCACCAGCAGACTGCCACCTTCGCGATGCCGACGCGCGAGCAAGCGTTCGACAAGATGTTGCGCGTAGTCGGCATCCATGCGGATGCCCGCACGTGCACCGCCAAGCAGCACGCCAACACGTGGACGAGGCAGGTCGCCGAGCGCGGGACTGGCCTCGCGGCCATCGGCCAGCCACGCGTCGTCGACGGGGTTCAACGAGCCCAGTGGGTTTAAAACGTTGGCGCCGGTCAGGCCATCATGGCGAGGCGCGATGACGGTGCTCCAGTGCAGTGGGTCGATGCGTGGATCGAGAATCTGCACGGTATGGCAATGGCCATCCGTCAAACTGCGCAACATGCGCGTGAGCAAAGCCGCGCTGCGCCCGCAACCAATGGCGACACTGGGCCAGGGCGGCGCAAAGGCGTTGCGTTGCCCAGTGGAAAGGGCCAGCCGGCCACCCAAGAGCATGCGCGGCGACAACCATGACCACGGCGGGCGCAGCGACAACACCAGGTGCCGTACCGGCATGCCCATACATTCGGCCAGCGCCAGCGCCTGCCGCTGGTTGCCGGCGGCTTGGTCAGTGATGACCCAGCATTCGCCCCGCAATGAGCCTGCTTTCATATACCAAGCACTCCCCGTTGCGTCTGAGCGGTCGCCAGGCGGCCGTGCGCGGCTTGACCAGACGGCCAGTCTGGCGCTGCGCCACGCGCGGCCACCTGGCGACCGCTCAGGCACAACGCGAAGCACGTGGCATATGAAAGCAGGCTCTTGTGAGGAACTTCACGTTCCCTTGGATCGATTGTCGCCGGATCGTGCACAGTACGTTCGCCTCTTTCGCCGCTGATTGATCCGGCTTGCGCTTACACTCTGCGCTTTCGTTTTCACGCTAGAGGATACCGATGAGCGAGAAGCTTGCCGAGGTAGCGCTGGACCAGCTGTTCCGTACTGCCCGTACCTTCAACGCCTTCCTGCCCAGGGAAGTGACCGACGAGCAATTGCATGCGCTGTATGAACTGGCCAAGTTCGGCCCCACCAGCGCCAACTCCTCGCCGGCCCGTCTGGTGTTCGTAAAATCCGCGTCGGCCAAGGAAAAGCTCAAGCCGTTCCTGTCCGAGGGCAATCGCGCCAAGACCCTGGCGGCACCGGTCACGGTGATCGTGGCGACCGATCATGCCTTCTACGAGCAGCTGCCGAAGTTGTTTCCGCATGCCGATGCACGCAGTTGGTTCGTCGGCAATCAGCCGCTGATCGACACCACGGCGTTCCGCAACGGCACGCTGCAGGGTGCCTACGTGATCATGGCGGCGCGTGCGCTGGGCCTGGATTGCGGCCCTATGTCCGGCTTCGACAACGCCGGTGTGGATCAAGCGTTCTTCGCAGGTACGACGGTCAAGTCGAATTTCCTGATCAATATGGGCTACGGCGATACCAGCCGTGACTTCTTCCCGCGTAGCCCGCGGCTCTCGTTCGATGAGGCATGCCGCGTCGAATAAGCGTTTTTCCCGGATCGTCGCGCGGGCTGTGCCCGGGTAACGGTCCCGTTGTTGGCACGAAGCTATTTTCCCCATTCATTCGATAAAAGCAGGAGACTTTTTCATGCGTACCCTTCGCTATGTGTTGCTGGCCGGTCTGCTCGGCGCAGCGTTCTCGGCCCAGGCCGCCCCGGTGACCTACAAGCTCGATCCGGGTCATACCATGGTGCTGTTCAGCTGGAGCCACTTCGGCTTCTCCCATCCCACGGCCAACATCGGCCTGGGCGATGGCACGCTGGTGTTCGACGACAAAGACCCGGGCAAAGCCACGGTGGAAGTGACCCTGCCGCTCAGCAATCTGGATACGCACGTGCCGGCACTGGACAAGCATCTGAAGGAACCGGATTTCTTCGACGCCGACAAATTCCCGACCATTACCTTCAAGAGCACCAGCGTGAAGCCGGTGGGTGGCAAGCACTACAAGGTGGCCGGCGAGCTGACCGTGCACGGCGTGACCAAGCCAGTGGTGCTGGACGCCACGCTCAACAATGAAGGCAATCACCCGATGACCGGCCAGCCGGCGATCGGCTTCAACGCCACCGGCGTGGTGAAGCGTTCGGATTTCGGTCTGGGTGCTTACGTGCCGAAGGTGAGCGACGAAATCCAGATCAACATCACCACCGAAGGTTCGGTGCCGAAGGCAGGGCAGTAAAACTGCACTGCATTTGTTCCCTCTCCTGCACGCAGGGGAGGGAGCGACATGGCGTATGAAACATGTCGCTATTCAGTTACACCAGGTAACAAGGCTGCATGTCGAGGCAGCGTGGGCCTGCTAACATTGCCGGTTCCAATGTCTTACCCCGGAGCAACATCCCATGTCGGGTTCCTCTGCCGTCGTCACGCCCATCCTGGCGAATGCCGAAAATCGTTATGAAGTGACGCGTTCGGACCTGCCGCTGTCGTGTCCGATGCCCGGCATGGCACTGTGGAACTCCCATCCGAAGGTCTATTTGCCCATCGTGGAGGACGGCGGTGAATCCGTATGTCCTTACTGCGGCGCGCATTACGTCCTGCGCGACTAAATACACCCCGGGCCCAGTGCATAAACCGCGCCATACGGCACGATTGGTGCTTGGTTTTTTGGATGAGAGTCGCGAATGAGGGAATCATGTCCGTCGCCGCCACACCGGCCAGAACGCTGACCGTTGTGCAGCTTATCCCCGCGCTGCATTCGGGCGGCGCGGAGCGCTCGGTGCTGGAAGTGGGGCAGGCATTGGTGCAGGCCGGACACCGTTCCATCGTGATCTCGGCCGGCGGTCGGCTGGTCAAACAGCTCGAAGCCGAAGGTAGCGAACACGTCACCTTGGACATCGGCCAAAAGTCGCTGCTCACCCTGGGCCGGCTGGGCCGCCTGCGAAGCGTCCTGCGCGGGCTGAAACCCGATGTTGTGCATGTCCGCTCGCGACTGCCGGCCTGGATGGGCTGGTGGGCGATCAAGGGCATGTCGCCGCGTCCGCATTTCATCACCACCGTGCATGGCCTCAATTCGCCGGGCCGTTACAGCGCCATCATGTTGCGCGGCGAGCGCATCGTGGTGGTTTCGCAGACCGTGCGCGATTACCTCATCAGCCACTACCACAAGGTGGATACCACCCGTATCCGCATCGTTCCGCGCGGCATCGACCCGGATAAGTTTCCGTACGGCCATCGCCCGGACGAGAGCTGGCAAAAAGCCTTCTTCAACGAATTCCCCAATCTCGCCGGCGCGCCGCTGCTCACCTTGCCCGGTCGAGGTACGCGCCTGAAAGGCCATCACGACGCGATCGAGCTGATCGCTGAACTCAAGCAACGTGGTATCGACACACGACTGCTGCTGCTCGGCGTGATCGAGCCGGGCCGCGAAGCGTATGTGCAGGAACTGAAAGAACTGATCAAAGGCCGCGGCGTAACCAACCAGGTGGTCATGACCGCGCCGCGCGAAGACGTGCGCGACATCTACGCCATGTCCTCCCTGGTGCTGCAGCTGTCGAACAAACCCGAGGCCTTCGGGCGCACCGTGGTGGAAGCCTTGGCGCTATGCCGCCCGGTGCTTGGTTATGCCCATGGCGGCGTGGGCGAGCTGTTGGCCGAACTGTATCCCGCTGGCCGCGTGCCGCCTGGCGACCGTGAGCGTCTGGTCGAACGTGCAGCGGAACTGCTGCGCGTGGCGCCACCTATCTCGCCCTTGCAGCGTTATCGCCTGATCGACATGCAGCACGCCTCACTGGCGTTGTATGAGGAAGTAGCGGCCTAATCTGTCGCCTACAATGCCGCGACGACCGTTTCGGACCCGGCATGCACCTCTCTCTGAAAAGCCTTCTGCGTTCACCTCTGCTGCCGTTGTGGCTGGTGGCAGCCTTGCTGCCCTTCGGACGCAGTGCTGAGCTGGGTACGCTGCTGTGCCTGATCGGCTTGGCGATCGCGTGGCGAAACGGCGTCATGAAGGAATTGAAGCAACCTTCGGCACGCCTGCTGTTGGTGTTGCTGGCGTGCTACATCGGCGCAGCTTTGCTGTCCGCGTTCGTGGCTGTGGCGCCGGGCAAAAGCTGGGGAACGGTGCTGGCTTTGCTGCGCTATCTGCCATTGGGGCTGTATGCCTGTCATGTATTGTGTGGCGAGCGGCGCGTGCATGGGTTTTATTTCGCCATCGCAGTGGTGATCGCCTTCTGGGTGCTGGATGCGTGGATGCAGATGCTTACCGGTTGGAGCTTGCGTGGGCATGCGGAACCGGAGCGGATTTCGGGTTTGTTTGGCGCGGATGATCCCAAGCTGGGGCCCACGTTGGCGGTGTTGTCGCCGTTTGCGTTGTGGTCGGCACGGCAGCGCTGGGGTTTGCGCGGATTGATCGTTGCCTTCGTGCTGTTGCTTGGGCCGGTGATGCTAAGTGGATCGCGTTCTGCGTGGATCGCTTTCAGCTTGGTGTGCTTGGTATTCATGTGGCGCGAAACGGGTTCGTTCGCGCGCTTTTTCAGTATCTGCGCAGTGGCTGCCATGGTGCTGGCGATCGCAGGCGGCATCGCCTGGAAAACGTCGACGCGTTTTGAGACGCGGATGCAGCGTACCTTGATGGTCTTGAGCGGCAGCGAACAATCCATCAACGAAGCGACGACGGGGCGTCTGGATATCTGGCATACCGGCCTGCGCATGGTGGAGGCGCATCCGTTCTTGGGTGTGGGTGTGCGCGGATTCCGTTACGCCTATCCGCACTATGCGCCGGCGAACGATCACTTCATCGTGGCGGAGAATTGTGGCGATGGCTTAGGGGCCTGCCATCCGCACCAATTGGTGCTGGAGATTTTGATCGAGACGGGCGTTGTCGGGGCGCTGCTTTGGTTGATCGGCGTTGCGATGGCTGTTGTCGCGTGGCGACATACCGACAGCATTGGCCGTGCGACGGCTTTTCCGGTAACGGTGTCGTTGGCGGCGATGCTGTTTCCGCTCAATTCGCATCTGGCCTTCTATTCGGCTTGGTGGGGTCTGTTGTTCGCCTGGCTGCTGGGGGTATGGTGTGCCGTGTTGTTTGCCGTAACGAGGGAAGAATGCGATGGCGGGTGAACCGCTTTCGGTGGTGCTGATCACCTACAACAACGCCGACACGCTGGACGCCTGCCTGCGCGAAGTGGATTGGGCGGACGAAATCGTTGTACTCGATTCGGGTTCCGCCGACAGCACGGTGGCGATTGCGCGCATGCATGGTGCCCGGGTGGAGGTTCACCCGTTCGACGACTACGGCCCGCAGAAGCAGCGCGCATATGAGTTGGCGCGCAACGATTGGATTCTGAACCTGGATGCGGATGAGATTCTGTCGCCGGGCACGCGCGCCATTATCGAACGGGCGCTGGTGGATCCCCGGCATGCCGGTTTTCGTCTGCCGCGCCGTGAGCGCATGTTCTGGACCGTGCAGCACCGATTGAGTCATCGCAATGGTCACTTGCGCCTGTTCAATCGCAAGTATGGCGCCATGAACGACGTGGAAGTGCACTCGGCGGTGGAAGTGCGCGGGCCGGTGAAGACACTATGGGGTGCTGATTTCGTCAACAACGGCGACGGCGACATCGCCACGCGCGTGGAGAAGATCAATCGCTACAGCAGCGGCATGGTGGCGCACAAGTTGCGTCGTGGGCAGCGTTTTGCCGGCGTGCGCATGGTGATCTATCCGCCGTTGTTCTTTTTGCGGCAGTTCGTGTTGAAGCGGTATTTCTTGAGCGGATGGGCGGGATTTATCGCCAGCATGCTTGGCGCGTTTTATGTGTTCCTCAAATACGCCAAGTTACATGAGGCACGCAGGAGTGATCGTGCTAATTCCTAGCCAAGAACTTTCATTTGCCGTCATTCCCGCGGAAGCGGGAATCCACTTTTACCCTGGGTGCCAAAGCGAAAATGGATTCCCGCATTCGCGGGAATGAAGGTCTTGAGGTGAGATTCATCATGATCGCAAGATCGGTCTTGCAATCGGGGCGGTTTCTAGCTGTCGCCCAAGATCCGCACGAATTCGTCTGCGATCACGCGCGTGCTGAAATGCCGATCGATAAAATCGCGCGCGGCCACGCCCATCGGTTCACGCACTTCCGGTTCGCACAGCTTAAGGATGGCGTTGCGCCACGCTGCTGCATTACCGGGTGGCAGTAGCAGCCCGGTGACGTTGGGGGAGAGTGTTTCGGGCACGCCGCCGATATTGCTGCCCAGAACCGGTGCGCCTGCTGCCTGTGCTTCTACCGACACGCGACCGAAGGTTTCTGTGGCGATCGAGGGAAATGCCAGCATCGAGATGGCGCTGTAATACGGGTGTACGTCGTCGATCCAACCGAGCATGTGATGACGATGCGCGAAGCTGCCCGCTTCGATGCGTTCGCCCAGTTGCTGCGAATCAGGGCCATGGCCCAGCCACAGGCAATGCAGGCGCGATTCCTGTCCCATGGCGCCATCGAGTGCTTCGAGCAGGGTGAAGATGCCTTTGCTGTGATGGATGCGGCCGAAGTAGCCGAGCACGATCGCATCCTGCGGAATGCCGAGCTGATGCAGGATTTCGCTGCGACGCTGCGCGTCCGGCGCGCACCACTCCATGTTCACCGGGTTGTACAGCACGCGCACCAGTTGCGGTGGTACGCCGCGGTCTAGATAAGCTTGTCGCGCATGGGCAGAAACGGCGAAGAAGCGTTGCGCGAGGCGCGGCACCAGGTATTGGGACAGCTTTCCCATCGGGGGCGTGCGATGACGGAACAACGCCACCGGCACACCCAGCAATCGGCTCATCAGAATCAGTGGCCAGTATTCTTTGCCGAAGTTGCCGACCAGCCAATCCGGCTGCAGATCGCGTGCCGCCTTGAACGTCGAGGCATAGCCGCGCAGATCGAACACGTTGCGGAATTTCGAGGTGTAGAGCTTCACGCCCGATTTGGCCAGTGCATTGGCGATCAAGCCGCTCGGGTACACCACGGCGCTGACTTGGTGGCCCGCTTGCACCATCGCCTGGGCGAGCGCCACGAAATGGGTGGCCGCTCCGGTGTTTTCCGGATTGGTGCCGACGAAAAGAAATTTCATGCGCGCCTGTTCTCGTATTGGGTGAATGCACGCATGGCGAATTGCGGCAGCACATGATGACGGGCGATTTGCACGCGCGGCAGACGCCACAAATCCATGCCGGCTGTCGCGCGCCCCCGTTGAGTTGTGGTGGCGGCGTCGTAGCCTGATGCGCGCGTTATGTCGGCGACGCGATCGTCCATATTGCCGTAGGGATAACAGAACTGCGTGATAGGTGCGCCGAGTACATCTTCCAGATCGGCCTTGCTGCCGGCGATTTCGTCGTGCAACTGAGCATCGGTGCATTGCGTGAGATGCGGATGGCTGCGCGTATGTGCGCCGACTTCCATGCCGCCTTCATGCCAGGCGCGCAATTGTGCCGGTGTCATCAAGGGTTTCTGGATGCCGAGTTTTTCCGCATCCCAGTTGTTATAGCGACCGATGCTGCCGCTGACCACGTAGCACGTGGCAGTGAAGCCGTAACGCTGCAGCGTCGGCATGGCGGATTCGAGATTGTCGACGTAGCCATCGTCCAGCGTGATCACCGCAATGTGGCCCTGCTTTTCGCCGCGCAGGTAAGGCATCGCATCGGACATCGATAAGCCGGTGTAGCCAAGCCGCTTGAGCAGCCACATTTGCCGCATGAATGCGCCCGGGCTCACGTAGAGGCTGCGCCAGCGCTTGAGCGCGCGCGGTGCCTGGGCGACGTTGTGGTACATGAAGATTGGGTAGGCGGACATGGGCTCGGTGAAGCTTGGGCTCCCGTCATTGTCGCATTGGACGGGTCCCGCAGGTTGGCGCAAGCCGGTCAGTAAATCGGCGGCGCACCCTCGGGACGCGTCTTGAAGCGTTTGTGCACCCACAGGTACTGCTCGGGCGCCTCGCGCACCATGTCCTCGATGCAATGGTTGACGCGCGCGGTGTCGGCTTGGGCATCCATGCTGGGTAGGTTCTCCAGTGGTGCGCCCAGGCGCAGCGCATAGCCTTGGCGGCCGGGGAGGCGACGGTGGAAGAACGGCACGACCACCGCACGTGACAGGCGCGCCAGGTGATGCGTGCCCGTGATGGTGGCAGCAATCACACCGAAGAACGGCACGAAGGCGTTGTCCTTGCTGCGCATGTCCTGGTCGGGCGCGTACCACAGCGTGCCTCCGCTGCGCAGGTATTTCACCGTGCCGCGGATGTCGTCCTTGTCGAACATGGCGCGCGCGTAGCCCAGGCGTGCGCGCAGTACCGTCCACTCGAACACGGGATTGTCCATGCGCCGGTACATGCCGGCGATGCGGATGCGCTGAGAAACCAGTCGCGCGCACAGTTCCAGGTGAGAGAAATGGCCGCCGACCAGCAGCACGCCGCGCCCTTCGGCGTGCGCGGCCTGGAGATGTTCCAGCCCTTCGATAGTGACCGGGATTTTTTCGATGGCGCGATCCGAGCCCATCCAGCCCAGCGTGAACTCGATCAGCATCATGCCGATGTCGCGCAGATGCGCATCCACCAGCGCGGCCTGCGCTTTTGCATCCAGTTCCGGAAAACATAGCGCGACGTTGGTGGCAGCTACCTTGCGCCTTGGCGAGGGAACGCGCTCGATCAGCCAACCCAGCGCATGCCCCAGGCCCATCAGGACCGGAAACGGCAGCATGGCGATGAGCTTCATCACCCCCACGCCGATCCACGCGGGCCAGAGGCGGGGGGAGAGCAGGGAGCGGGCGAAAGGTGGGAAGGGTGTTCCGGGCATTCGGGCGATTGTAGCGGCACGCGCGTTTTCCCTCTCCTGTTCGGGCATGAGGGCATGCACCCGTATACTTCCGCGCTCGAAGGCAGGAACGTCCGTTGCGCTATCTCTATACCCTCCTGATGTATCTCGCCACGCCCGTGCTCGTGCTGCGGCTGCTGACGCGCGGCATGCGTTACGGCAATTATCACCAGCGCTGGCCGGAGCGCTTCGGCATCTTCAAGGCGCCGGATCTGCGCGGCAGCATCTGGGTGCATGCGGTATCGGTGGGCGAGGTGAATGCAGCAGAGCCGCTGATCAAAGCGCTGCGCGACGATTATCCCAATGCGCCGTTGGTGGTCACGACGGTCACGCCGACCGGTTCGGCACGCGTGCAGCAGTTGTTCGGTGACAGCGTGTTTCATGTGTACTTGCCATATGACCTGCCGTTGTCCGTGCATCGTTTCCTGAAACAGGTGCGGCCGCGACTGGCGCTGATTGTGGAGACAGAGATCTGGCCTAACCTGTATTTCGGCTGCTACCGCCGCGGCATTCCATTGATGATCGTCAATGCACGCCTATCCGGCCGCTCGCTGCGCGGTTATGCGCCGATGCGCGCGCTATTGCGCTCGGCACTGCGTTGCGTGCGGCAGATCGCAGCGCAGTCACGCACAGACGCTGCGCGCTATCGCCTGCTGGGCGCTGATCCGGCCCTGGTCACCGTCAGCGGCAACCTGAAATTCGACATGCCCATACCGGATGGTGCGCCGGAGGCCGGCGAGGCGTTCCGTCAGCAGTGGGGTCGCCTGCGGCCAGTGTGGATTGCCGCCAGCACCCACGAAGGCGAGGAGCTGGCGGTGCTGGAGGCGCATCTGGAAGTGCTCAAGCGGCTGCCGGATGCTTTGCTGCTGATCGCGCCACGGCATCCTGAGCGCTTCCGATTGGTGGAGCATTCGGTGCGCAGCCTTGGCTTCACGATGGCCATGCGCAGCGCGGACCGTGTGCCGGGCGAGTCGCACCAGGTATTTCTGATCGACACGATGGGCGAGCTGATGCCGTTCTTCGCCGCTTCCGATGTGGCCTTCGTGGGCGGCAGCCTGGTGCCGATCGGGGGGCACAATGTGCTCGAGCCGGCGGCGTTGTCCCGGCCGGTACTGGTGGGGCCGCATACCTTCAATTTCGAGGAAATCACCTTGACGCTGATCCGCGGCGGCGGTGCAAAACGCGTGCTGGAAAGCGAGGCGTTGGCTGCTCAAGTGCTCGATCTGCTGCAGGACGAAGCCCACTGCAAGCAGATGGGATGTCAGGCGCGTGTGGTATTCGATAGCGAGCGCGGGGCCGTGGGGCGCGTGATGCGGTTGATTGATCGGCTGCTGCAGGAATGACGCACTATAAAAAAGGCCGGGAAATCCCGGCCCTTTTGATATAGACGATATCGATCACTGCAACAGCGAATTGGCGTATTCCATATCGTTGTAATCGATCGTGCCTGCCGACTGCTTCAGCAACAGGCGATTGAGCACCAGCTGATGGCGTGCAACCGAATAGGTGCTTTGCGCCTGGGTAAGCTGCTGAATCGAGGTCAGCACGTCCAGGATGATCTGCGTGCCCACCTGGAAGCCAGCCTTGGTGGCATCCACCGCCTTCTGCGCGGATTCCACTGCGGCCTTGCCCGACTCCACTTCGCTGATGCCGGCGAGCACCGAGTTGTAGTAGTTCAGCGTGTTCTGTGTGACTTGGCGACGCGTCAATTCCATCGAATCCTGTGCTTCGTCGCGTTGATAGATCGACTGGCGCACCTTCGACTGGGTCAGGCCGCCGGAGAAGATCGGCACTGACAGCGTGACGCCGATGGTGTTGCCCCAACGCCCGTTGCCGGCAACGTTGTAACCACCGTTTTCCAGCCATGCCGTGCTCTTGGCGCGAGACAGGCTGGCGCTGATGGTCGGCAGGTGACCGGCACGGGCCGCGTTGACGGAGTGTTCGGCCGCGTCGACAGAAAGCTGTGCCGACGCCAGGGTCGGGTTGTTCTTCATCGCGCTGTCCACCCAATTCTGCGGGTCGGCCGGCGAGGGTGGATCCATCGGCAATTCAGGGCGCAGCTTCTTCAGATCGCCGACGGGTTTACCGGTGATCACACTCAGCGCCTGGCGATCGTTGGCCAGCGTGTTCTGCACGCTGACGGTATTCGCCTTGGCGGCTTCATAGTACGACTTGGTCTGATACACGTTGGTAACGGCGACGATGCCCACCTTGTACTGCTGCTCGGCCTGGTCATACGTGACGCGGAAGGCTTCTTCGTTGGCCTTGGCGTAGGCGAGCTGTTCTTCGTCGTTCAATACCGTGAAATACGACGTGGCGACGCGCACGAATAATTCTTGCGCCGCGGCTTCATAGGTTTTTTCCTGCGCATCCGATGTCGAATGCGCGGCTTGCAGGTTCGCGATATCGGACAGGTTGAGGATGGTCTGGTCGACGCTCCCCGAAATCGAGCGCACACGTTCATGACCCGACAAACGCGCAGGACTCGAGCCGTTGCCGCTGATATTGCTGTTACCGGAGATGCTCTGCTGCTGCAGACTCATGCCGGCGTTGATCTGCGGCAGCAGCAGCGCACGCGCCTGCGGAACGTTTTCGCGCACGGCAAGACGAGTGGCGTCGGCCTGTGCCAGCACAGGATCGTTCGCACGCGCCTGACGGTATGCATCCAGCAAATCCTCGCCATGGCTGGGCAGGGAAACTGCGGCCAGGGACAGGGCAAGGGTCAGAAGCTTCAAGCGCATGGTTCGCCTCGTAAAGTTCGAATATCGGGGGTCAGAAAACGAAACGGCGAGGAGGTTCGGCGTGCGCGAGATAGGGAAGATCCGTCTCGAACAGGCTTTCCTCGCGATAACGGCCGTTGCCCTCGTGGGTAAGCACCAGCACCTGTTGCACCGGCGACTCGCCGCGGATGGCGAGTAACCGGCCGCCGGGCTTGAGCCAGCCGAGGAAACGGTCGGGAATACGGTAAACAGCACCGGTGACAACCATCGCGTCAAACGTACCCTGTGGCTGCCAGGTGTTGACGGCATCGCCGGTGACGAGCTGTGCGTTCGTAATGCCGGCGGCCTGCAGGCGCTGGCTTGCTGCCGCGGTGAAGTCTTCGTGGATGTCGACGCTGGTGACCTGCGCAGCAAGTTTGGCCAGGCAGGCGGTGAGAAAGCCCGAGCCGGTGCCGATTTCCAGCACGCTGTCTTCGGGTTTCAGCTCTAGCGCCTGCAGCACGCGGCCTTCCAGGATCGGCTTCATCATCACTTCGCCGTGTCCAAGCGGAAGGTTCAGATCGGCGAACGCCAGTTGGCGATGGGCGGGCGGGACGAAATCTTCGCGACGAACCTGACGCAATACGTCAAGTACGCGACCATCCAGCACCTCCCAGGGGCGCACCTGGTTCTCAACCATGTTTTGACGCGCCTGATCGAAGTTCATCGCCATGAAAAACAAGCCTGTATGGATCGAAAAAAGGTCAAAAAGGATAAGCGTTTAGACCCTGTTTCGACAATGGTAAGGTTGCGGTGCGTCATGCCTTCCACGAAGTGCCGGAAGTCATCGCAGCGACCTGACGTAAGTCATGCAATGTCCTGTGTCCGCGGACATTTATGCGCTTTTCCGGTGATCGCGAACGGTGCTCAAACCTGCTCCAGCCGGTAGCTGCGAGAGCGCCTTTTCGGTGCTGGTGCCGAGCGCGGCATCCAGCTTTTCGATCCGTCCGAGTAACCATCCGCCCCGCTGTCCAGCCGCTACGCACCACCAGGCTAGCCAACGGCACAAACGATGCTTGTCACTGACATCCAGGGTTGGAATGAGGGCTCGGATCGCAAACACCTGTCTGCGCGCTGTCCGGCCTCCCTCCATCCACTCCGACAGCAGGCGCTGGGCCTTGCGGTAAGGGATGCTGAGCGCCATTTCTGGAGTCGTTACGCACATGGGCCGAAATATTCGGTATCATTCGGAAAATAAGTAAACCGACCCGTATATTAAATTGGGTTTTCTGATTTGTGAAGGTGCATCCATGAACTCGATCCCGCTGACCAAGCCGCATGGGCCAGGCCGCCCTAAGGACATGGAGAAGCGTGCGGCCATTCTCGATGCCGCCAAGGCTCTGTTCATACGCAATGCCTTCGCCGGCACCAGCATGGACGCTATCGCCGCGGAGGCGGGCGTATCCAAGCTCACGGTCTATAGCCATTTTGGCGATAAGGACAACCTGTTCCGCGAGGTCATCCGGGCACGTATCCAGGACTTGCTGCCCGAAGAGACGTACCAGTTCGAGTCCGACACCGATATCGGGGAAATCCTCAATCGCATCGCTCTCACCCATGCGCGCTTGGATTGTGATCCGGAAACCGTGGGTACGTTTCGCGCCATTCTCAGCGATTGCCGCCAGGGCAATCCTCGCTACGGCAAATTGATGTGGGAAGAAGGTCCAATGCGTTCCCGCGCGTTGCTGGAACGTCTGCTCCAGCAGGCAGTGGATGCCGGCAAGCTCGACATTACCAATGTGCCCCGCGCCGCGACGCAATTCATCTCGCTGATCAAGGGCGACTCGATGATGCGGCACATGTTCGGCTGCGTGGATTGCGCGCAGGCCTACGCCAAGGAAATCGAAGAAAACGCCCGCGCCAGCGTCACGATGTTCCTGCGCGCCTATTCGCCATCGCGCTGAAACGCCCTGCACTCGTTTATCACTCCGCTTCGTGGTCAAATAGCGGGGTTGTTTTTGGGAAGCGGGGGTGCCGACGGCAGTCGGCTGAGAGAGTCCCTTCGAACCTGATCCGGTTAGCACCGGTGTAGGGAGCTTCGCCGCACGGAGTTGTCATCGTGCGTTGGCGCCATCGCTTCAGTTGCTGATATGCGAATCCGTTCGCAACACACCCGCACAGCCATGTGTGGACTCTTCAACAAAGCGCGTCCTGTTGGGACACCGCTTCAGCGCTGGACGAATGCCGATGAATGCCTTGCCCTCCGATCTCGTGCGCGCCGCACAAGAACTCTCCGAAGCTGTTACCCGGCCCATTCCTGGCTCGCGCAAGATCCATGTGCAGGGCAGCCGCCCTGATCTGCAGGTGCCAATGCGGGAAGTCTCGCAGGCGCAAACGCCGACCTTGTTCGGTGGTGAAACCAATCCCGACATCACCGTTTACGACACCTCTGGCCCCTACACCGATCCGAATTACACGGTTGATCTTGTCGCCGGCCTGCCGGCTTTGCGCGCGCCGTGGATCATGGAACGCGGCGATGTGGAGCAGCTGCAGGGGCTGACCTCTGCCTTTGGCCGCGAGCGCGCTGCTGACGCAAAACTCGACGCCGTGCGTTTTAGCCACACGCGCACACCGTTGCGCGCGAAGCCAGGTGCCAATGTCACGCAGATGCACTATGCGCGCCGCGGCATCGTTACGCCTGAGATGGAATACATCGCCATCCGCGAAAACCAGCGTATCGAGGCGCTCAAAACCAGCGCGCTGCGCAACCAGCACCCTGGCGAACCCTTCGGCGCATCGCTGCCCAGGCTGATCACGCCCGAATTCGTGCGCGATGAAGTGGCGCGCGGCCGCGCCATCATTCCCGCCAATATCAATCATCCGGAAAGCGAGCCGATGATCATCGGCCGCAACTTCCTCACCAAGATCAACGCGAACATCGGCAACTCCGCCGTGAGCTCCGGCATTGCCGAAGAAGTGGAAAAACTGGTGTGGTCCATCCGCTGGGGTGGCGATACCGTGATGGATCTTTCCACGGGCAAGAACATTCACGAAACGCGCGAATGGATCATCCGCAACTCGCCAGTGCCGATCGGCACCGTGCCGATCTATCAGGCATTGGAAAAGGTCGGCGGCATCGCCGAAGACCTCACCTGGGAGCTGTTCCGCGACACCTTGATCGAGCAGGCCGAGCAGGGCGTGGACTACTTCACCATCCATGCGGGCGTATTGCTGCGCTTCGTGCCACTCACCGCCAAGCGTGTCACCGGCATCGTCTCGCGCGGCGGTTCGATCATGGCCAAGTGGTGCCTGGCGCATCACAAAGAGAATTTCCTCTACACCCACTTCGAGGAAATCTGCGAAATCATGAAGGCCTACGACGTGTCCTTCAGCCTGGGCGATGGTCTACGACCGGGCTGCGTGGCGGACGCAAACGACGCCGCCCAATTCGGCGAACTCGACACGCTGGGTGAACTCACGCAGATCGCCTGGAAGCACGATGTGCAGGTGATGATCGAAGGCCCCGGCCATGTGCCGATGCAGTTGATCAAAGAGAACATGGAGCGCCAGCTGGAAAAGTGCCATGAAGCACCGTTCTACACGCTTGGGCCGCTCACCACCGACATCGCGCCAGGCTACGACCACATCACCAGCGCCATCGGCGCGGCGATGATCGGCTGGTTCGGCACCGCGATGCTCTGCTACGTCACGCCGAAGGAACACCTCGGCCTGCCGAACAAGCAGGATGTGCGCGACGGCATCATCGCCTACAAGATCGCCGCGCACGCGGCCGATCTCGCCAAAGGACATCCGGGTGCGCAAGTGCGCGACAACGCGCTAAGCAAGGCGCGCTTCGAATTCCGCTGGGATGATCAATTCAATCTTGGTCTCGATCCGGACAAGGCACGCGAATTCCACGACGAGACACTCCCGAAGGATGCGCACAAGTCCGCGCACTTCTGTTCCATGTGCGGTCCGAAATTCTGCTCGATGAAGATCACACAGGATGTGCGCGACTACGCCGCGGAACACGGTGTGGATGAGGCGGCGGCGCTGGAAGAAGGCATGGCCGAGAAGTCGGCCGAATTCCGCGCGCAAGGCGCGGAGGTTTATCACAAGGCTTGAAGTAGCCTTGCAGAAAAGTTTCCCCGGGACCACGTCCGGGGAAACTTCAGGGCCAGCCTAATGGCGATTCGAGCCTGGCACACAGAAGAACAAGAACAGCGATCCCGTCGCCAGGGCTCGCCACATATCCGTCAATCCCTGGCCGGCCGTCGCAGGCAGATGCGTCAGTTGTAAAACCGATAGCAGGAAAAGAAAGGCCAGGGCGATCTGGCCAAGGCCCCGTTTGGTTCGCGTCGTGGACGCAAAGCGTGCAGATGGAATCTTCATGTGACGCATTCTCCAGCGTCTGCGCATAAAGTCGCGATATCGCATTCGCGGGCTGCCGTATAAATCGCATAAAAATGCAGGGAAAAAGGGGCAGGTTCGGGCGGCCTTCGCCGGCAGCCGCCGATCTTTTCCCTAAATGCCGTCGGACGTAGGCGACCCACCTTGGCCAGAGCGGCTTTCCGCACGTGCATATTCCGCGGGCGAGCGGCCCACCAGTTTGCGGAAATCGCGGATGAAATGCGCCTGATCGAAATAGCCGAGCGCCAATGCCAGATCCGTCCACACCACCGGCGTGCCGGCCTGCAGCTGCGCGATGGCCTCGTGCAGCCGATAGCGGTTGATCACCCATTTCGGGCTGACACCCACGTACTGATTGAACAACCTTTGCAAGGCCCGCTTGCCGAGTTCACATTGTTGGATCAATGCATCGACCGAAGTGAGGCTGCGATCCGCCTCGATATTCGCGACGAGCCCGCTGACGCGTGCAACGTTCGAATCGATAGCAGGCAAGTGCGCGAGAAGCAGCCGTTCGGCAGCTTTTGTCATCGCTTCAACATACACACTCTTGAACACCTCCGCTTCGAAGCGCGTCGCGTCATCGCCAAAGATGCGCCGCAGATCGAGCGAACGATTCTGCAGCTCCGAAACCGGTGCGCCATAAAACGGAAAAAAGCCTCCGGCCTTGAACTTGATGCCGAATGCCTGCCCTTTTCCTTCAAGGCATTTGATGAAGCGGCCAGTGTGCACGCCATAGATGTTGGTCAACCCCGGTTCGACCACCAAATGCACGTTGGGGTGCGGCAATGTTTCCTGCTGTTGGGCGGGAAGTCCACGCAAATCCCACGACACGTGCCAGTAATGCTCCACTATTTCTGCCAGTGCAGACGATGGTGCGCGGCGGGCATGCCGGAATTCGCCCTGTGCCAGCCGTTGATGCAGGACACCGCGCGGTTTGCCCAAGTCGGCGGTCATGGCTCGCCTGCTCGAAGAGGTTGTCGCGTTTTTCCAATCGTCATGGCGGGAGTTGTACTAATGTCGCGGCTGGAAAGCGAATCGAGACATGTCATGCAAGCAAATGGACCTTTCGAAGTAAAGCTGGCGCCGCAACCGGCGGCTCCGGGCATCGAGCCGGCCAACCTGGGACGGATGACCATCGACAAGCAGTTCAGTGGCGACCTGGTGGCCACAAGCCTAGGCGAAATGCTTTCGGCCGGCGGGCAGGTGCAAGGCTCGGCGGGTTATGTTGCCATCGAGCGCGTGACCGGCACATTGCACGGCAAGCAAGGGAGCTTCGTGCTGCAGCATTTCGGGATCATGGATCGCGGCGCGCCGCAGTTGACCATCACCGTAGTGCCGGATTCGGGCACGGAGGCTTTGGCCGGTTTGCGCGGATCGATGCAGATTCATATCGAAGACGGCAAGCACTCCTATACATTCGATTACTCGCTGCCGTGAGCGGCCGCGTAAAGCGGGCACGCATTCGCGACCTCAATTTCACCCGTACTTTGCGGTGGTGAAGACAGGATGGGGCAGAAGTATCGGCTGGCCATATGCAGGAGATAGCCATGACGTCAAAGCCCTTCCTCACCGATATTCAGACCATCCGTAAACGTGCACGCGAACATATCGACAAGGGCGCGATCACGGCAGGCTACAAGGCTGATCGCGACACGGTCGTCAAGCTTCTCAATGAGGCGTTGGCGACCGAGTTGGTTTGCACGTTGCGCTACAAGCGGCATTACTACATGGCTTCCGGTATCCATGCCAAAAGTGTGGCGGCGGAATTCCTGGAGCATGCGCAGGAAGAAGAGCAGCATGCCGACATGCTTGCGCGTCGCATTACGCAGCTTGAAGGTGCGCCGAATTTCAATCCGGATGGCTTGCTTACGCGCAGTCATTCGGATTACGTGGAAGGCGGCGACCTGGTCGACATGATCAAAGAAGACCTCGTCGCCGAGCGCATCGCCATCGACAGCTACCGCGACATCGCGCAATACCTCGGACATGATGACCCCACTTCGCGCCGCGTGATGGAAGAAATACTCGCGAAGGAGGAAGAGCACGCCGATGATCTCAGGACGCTGCTCGAGGAGTTGGGTAAAAAGGGCGAGCCTGCAAAGCCTCCCGTACGCCACTGATCGGGGCTGAGGATGGGGAGAGCATGAGCTCTCCCTGCAGCGTCACCAGCCTGCCACTACCAATTTGCCAATGGTGCTGCCCGACTCCAGCCTTCGATGCGCTTCGCGCAAATTCTGCGCATTGATCGGGCTTAGCGTTTCGCGATGGATGCCACGCAGTTCACCTTCGTCGATCAACGCCGCGACGCGCGCAAGGATGCGTCCTTGCTCGGCCATGTCGGCGGTTTTGAAGCGTGGCCGCGCAAACATCATTTCCCAATGGATGCCGATGCATTTGGCTTTGTAAGGATCGCCCATGTTCAGCGGCGCCGTTGGTTCCACGATAAGCCCGACATGTCCCTGAGGTGCGAGCAATTCGCCCAGTTCGGCCCAGTAGCGCGCGGTGTCGGCGAGATTGATAGCGGCATCGATCTCGCTGAAACCCAGCGCCTTCAACTGCTCGGTGAGCGATTGACGATGATCGATCACGTGCTGTGCGCCCATCGCGCGACACCATGCTTGTGTCTCGTGGCGCGATGCCGTGGCGATCACGGTGAAGCCTGCGCGACGCGCGAGCTGGATGGCGATGGAACCCACGCCGCCTGCACCGCCAATCACCAGCAACGATTTGCCCTCGCCGCCGTGCTCAGACGAATAGGGCATGCGCTGGAACAGCAGTTCCCACGCCGTGATGGCGACCAACGGCAAAGCTGATGCATCGGCCGCCTCCAATCGGCGTGGTCGATGCGCAACGAGCCGCGCATCGACGGCCTGGTACTGCGCGTTGCTGCCGGGGCGAGTGATGTCGCCGGCGTAATAAACTGCATCGCCGGGTTTGAAGCCGATCACATCGGCACCGACGGCTTCCACCGTGCCTGCGGCATCGAAACCGAGCACGCGCGGCTGCACTTCCACTTGCGGCTTGGGCGAGCGCACTTTGGTGTCGACCGGATTGACCGAGACTGCTTCCACACGTACCAGCAAATCGTTCACGCCCACTTCGGGCTTAGGCAGCTCCACATCGAGCAGCGATTGCGGATCGTCGATCGGCAAGTAACGGGTGAGGGCGACGGCTTTCATCGTGTGATCTCCGAATGATGTGTTCATGCGATCTGCACCGCGGGTGGCGTGCGTTCGGCGAACTGTCCATTCCAATACGGGTAATAGGGATAAGGCGGCGTGACGGCGCTGGCGGCATCTAGTCGCGCGATCTGTTCGCGCGTCAGCGTCCAGCCGATCGCACCCAAGTTCTGCCGCAGTTGTTCTTCATTGCGCGCACCGATCAGGATGGTCGAAACGGTGGGGCGCTGCAGCAGCCAGTTCAGCGCGATCTGCGGCACGGTCTTGCTGGTTTCCACAGCGATGCCGTCCAGCACGTCAATGACGCGATAGAGTCGCTCTTCCTCTACCGGTGGCGCGAAACCGGCTGTTTCATGGAGTCGGCTACCCGCCGGCAGCGCGTGGCCGCGACGAATCTTGCCGGTGAGGCGGCCCCAGCCAAGCGGACTCCACACCACTGCGCCAACGCCTTGGTCCAGGCCGAACGGCATCAGTTCCCACTCGTAATCGCGGCCGATCAGCGAATAGTACGTCTGGTTGGCGACGAAACGCGCGTAGCCGTGGCGATCGGCGGCGGCCTGCGATTTCATCAGTTGCCAGCCGGAGAAATTCGAGGCACCGAGATAACGCACCTTGCCGTCGCGTACCAGGTCGTCGAGCGTGCGCATGACGCTTTCCACGGGCGTCATTGCGTCGAAGTGATGCAGTTGCAGCAGGTCGATGTAATCCGTGCCGAGGCGCTTGAGTGCGCGTTCCACACCCGTAACGAGGTGGTGCCGCGATGCGCCTATGTCGTTGGGTCCGTCACCGCTACGCAGCGTGAGCTTGGTGGAGATGATGGCCTGATCGCGGCGTCCTTTGAGCGCCTCACCTAGAATGCTTTCCGATGCGCCATTCGAATAGACGTCCGCCGTGTCGAACAGATTCACGCCGGCTTCCAGGCAGATATCGAGCAGGCGGCTTGCCTCCTTCACGTCGGTATTGCCCCAGGCACTGAACAGCGGGCCTTGGCCGCCGAACGTGCCGGCACCGAAGCCCAGTACGGGCACTTTGAAACCGGATGCGCCGAGAAAACGGTAGTCCATGATCGTTCCTTGCTTGAGAAGCGGGGGTGCTACGGGCCGGGACAAACACGGGCGGGCAGTCGCGGTAGAGCGGTTTCGCGCTGGCGTGCCCACAGCGCGATCAACAGACCTGACAACGTGACGAGTGCCGCGATCCAGGTGAGTGCACCCAGGCCAGGCCCGCGCGCCACTACCACGCCACCCAGCCATGCACCCAGCGCGTTGCCGAGATTGAATGCGCCAATGTTCAAACTCGAAGCGAGGCTTTTCGCGTCATCGGCTTTGTGCAGCACCCACAACTGCAGCGGCGGCACGGTGGCGAACGCGGCAATGCCGAGCAAACCGACGAACAACACCGTCAGCACTTTGCTATGCAATGCAAAGGTCATGACCCCAAGCACCACGATCAACGCCACCAACGTCAGCAGCAGCGTGCGCGTCAGATGGCGGTCGGCCAGCTTGCCGCCGACCAGATTGCCGGCGATCAAGCCGACGCCGAAGACCAGCAGGATCGGCGATACCGCGCTTTGCGCAAAGCCTGTCACTTCCGTCAGGATCGGCTGGATATAAGTGAATACGGTGAACACACCGGCAAAGCCGAGCACCGTCATCAGCAAGCCGAGCAATACGGAAGGACTGGCGATGGCATGCAATTCATCGCGTACCGCGATGCGTTTGCCATGGTCGTGACCGTTGGGCACCAGGGCAGCGATGATTCCCATCGCGATCACGCCGATGGCGGCCACAGCCCAGAACGTCGAACGCCAGCCGAAATGAAGCCCAAGCCACGCACCCGTCGGCACGCCGAGCAGGGTGGCAAGGGTGAGGCCGGTAAACATGATCGAGATGGCCGATGCGCGCCGATCCGCAGCTACCAGGCTGGTGGCTACGACCGAGCCAAGGCCGAAGAAGGTGCCGTGTGCCAGCGAGGTGATCACGCGTGCCAGCAACAGCACCGTGTAATTCGGCGCGATCGCACAGCACAGATTGCCGAGGGTGAAGATCGCCATCAGTCCGATCAGCACCGCCTTGCGCGGCATGCGGCTGGTGGCGACGGTCAGCACGGGCGCACCCACAAACACGCCTAGTGCATAGCCGGAAATCAGCAGGCCAGCGGTGGCGATGGTGACTTGCAGATCCGCCGCGACCTGGATCAACAAGCCCATGATCACGAACTCGGTCGTGCCGATGCCGAAGGCTCCGGCGGCCAGCGCATACAGCGCCAGGGGCAGGGGGCGTGAGGAGGAAGCAGCCATGCGAGGGCTCCGTCAAAAAGCGATGGGCTGCAGCGTAGGTGCTTGCATCTTCTGTAAAAACAGCCAAGATGGCGAATCACTTTCAATAATTCATTGAAAATGGACCGCGTCGGCGATCTCATCCTGTTTTTGCGCGTGCTGGATCAGGGCTCCATCAGCGCTGCAGCGCGCAGCCTCGACCTTTCCGTGGCCGTAGCCAGTCAGCGCTTGAAGCGGCTGGAACAGCATCTGGGTGTGCGCCTGCTGCATCGGACCACTCGCCGCTTGCATCCGACCCCCGAGGGACTGGCCTTGGCCGAGCAAGGGCGCACCTTGGTGGAAGATTTGGAAGCGCTGACTTCCGGCTTGCGCAAGGGCGCGGCAGACGTGGTCGGTACTTTGCGCGTTACCGCATCCGCATCGTTTGGACGTCAATACGTCTCGCCGTTGCTGCCGGCGTTCATGGCGCGCTATCCACGTGTGCGTTTGAGCGTGCAGCTCACCGACGAGATGCAGGATCTGGTGAGTGCCGGCTTCGATCTGGCCATTCGCATCGGCGCTTTGCACGACTCGCGGTTGGTGGCGCGCAAGCTGGCGGCGAACCGACGCGTGTTGTGTGCATCACCGGATTATCTGCGCCGATTTGGTGCGCCGAAGACACCCGATGATCTTGCTCGGCATGAATGCGTGATGCTGGTGGGCAGCCATGGCCGCCAGGACATCTGGCGCCTGCATGATGCGCAAGGTGAGCTGCATACGGTGCGGGTGAATGGACGCTTGGAATCCACGCTCGGCGAACTGCTGCGTGATGCGGCGCTGGCAGGTCTGGGTATTGCGCAGCACTCCACCTGGCACGTTTGCGATGATCTGCGCGCTGGACGGTTGAAAGTCGTGTTGCCGGAGTATGCGATTGCCGATACGGGCATTTATGCCGTGATGCCGCAGCGACGGCTGGTACCGTTGCGGGTGCGGGCGTTTGTGGATTTTCTGGCGGAACAGTTTGGGGATGTGCCGCCGTGGGAAAGAGGCTTGGACGGCTAAACGTCCACTTGCGACATGCGTTCGTAGGTTGGGGTGCGAACCTCAACATCGTGATCCTGTAACAGATGGCAATGTTGGGGTTCGCATTCCAACCTGCAGGGCATTACGCCTTTTGCTTGGCGCGTTCCACACCAGCAAGAATCTCGGCCTTGGCTTCGGCGGCGCCGACCCAGCCTTCGACCTTCACCCACTTGCCTTTTTCCAGATCCTTGTAGTGCTCGAAGAAGTGGCCGATGCGCTCCAGCCAGTGGCCCGAAACACCCTTGATGTCTTCGATGTGCGCGTAGCCCGGGAAGATCTTCTTGGACGGAATCACCACCAACTTCTCGTCGGAGCCGGCTTCGTCGGTCATCTTCAGCATGCCCACCGGATGGCAGCGGATCACCGAGCCCGGCACCAGCGGCAGCGGCAGGATCACCAATGCGTCGAGCGGGTCGCCATCGCCGCCCAGCGTGCCCGGCACGTAGCCGTAATTGCAGGGGTAGCGCATGGGGGTGGAGAGAATGCGATCCACGAAAATCGCGCCGCTTTCCTTGTCCACCTCGTATTTGACGGGTTCGGCGTCCTTGGGGATCTCGATGACGACGTTGATCTCGTTCGGCACGTCGCGGCCGGCGCTAACCATATCCAGGCCCATGGGGCACTCCTTACATCTTTAGTCAAAGCGGGGAAAGCCGCTCAGGATAAGGCAAAGCTTGTCGCGACGCACCAAGCGGGCTCATGACTTTTCTTCGCGGCGATAAGGCTTTTGCTCCTGCCATTGCTGGAAGAGGGGGATTTCTTGCGGAACGGCTTGAAGCACGTATCTGGCCCCCGCCCCGGGCCTTCCGGACAAGTAGGGGAGGACAGATCGCGTCAGGCGATGCAACAACCGTTCAAATCGACTCCATGTCATCCAGGCATTGCCCAAATAACCGCGTCGCTTCGCGCAACTCGCTCACCGGCAAACCGGAATAGCCCAGCAGCAATCCTTGCCGCTCCGGCGCATGCAAATACAGCGGGCTCATCGGATGAAGCCCAAGGCCACGCTCGTGTGCGTAAGCGACCAGCGCCTCGCGGCGTGGTAGGTCATAGCCGCGCAACCACACCACCAGGTGCATGCCGGCAGGTGTGTCGGTGAACTCGACGCGGTCGCGTACATGCTCCCTCAGGCCGGCGATCAACGCTTCGCGGCGGGCCTTCAGTTCTTTGCGTGCCATGCGCAAGTGTCGCTCGAAGCCGCCATCTTCCATGAAGTGCGCCAAAGCGGCTTGTTCGATCACCGGGCAGGCCATGTCGCTGAGATATTTCGCGCTGAGAAAGTCTGCGCGCAAGGCGGCGGGTATCACCATGTAAGCGAGGCGCAAGCCGCCAAACATCACCTTGGAGAAGGTGCCCACATAGATCACGCGATCCTGTTCGTCGAGCGAGCGCAACGCCGCCAGCGGATGCGCGTCGTAGCGGAATTCGCCGTCGTAATCGTCTTCCAGGATCCAACACTGGTGTTGCTCGGCGTAATGCAGCAGATCCAACCGGCGCTGCATGGAAAGCACCGCGCCGGAGGGAAACTGATGCGAAGGCGTCACGTAAACAAAGCGCGGCGATTGGCTAGGAAGCTCGCCGCAAACCAGGCCTTGTTCGTCCGTACGTACTGCGACAACTTCGGCGCCGTGCGCGATCAGCGCCTGATGCGCCAGGAAATAGTGCGGTTCCTCCAACACCACCCGGTCGCCTTCATTTACCAGTACGCGCGCGGTCAGGTTGAGCGCCTGCTGCGTGCCGGTGACGATCAACACGTCGTCCGGTTCTGCTTGTATGCCGCGGCGGCGCGCCAGGTAATCGCAGGTCTGTTTGCGCAATGCACCCAGCCCGGCCGCTTCGAGGCTGTTGAGGTGCGTGTACGCCGCCGCGCGGGCCAGTTCCCGACCCCACGCATTGTTGAGCGCGGGATTGATCATCGGATAGCCGTAGGCAAGGTTGTAGCGCAGGCCGCGATGCAAGCGGGGGATATCCCAGCTGCACACTTCGCGGGCACGTTGCATATAACGCGAAGGCGCGTCGATGGCGGTCGCGCGATGCTGCTGCATCGGCCTGGTTTGCAGCTGGCTGACGAAACTCCCCGAGCCCACCCGGCCGTCGATGAAGCCTTCGGCGCGCAACTGCTCGTAGGCGGCCAGCACGGTCGTGCGGGACATCTCCAGCTCCTGTGCCAATTCGCGTGTAGGCGGCAACTGGGAGCCGGCCGCAATGCGGCCATTGAGAATGGAAGCTTTCAATGCTCGCGTCAGCTGATCGTAGAGCGGTCCACGACCGTCGAGTTGTAGATACACGCCGTGCCCTCCCAATGGCACCCAGAGTCCCGCCGAGATACTGAAGTGGCTCTAAGAAAATACGGGCAATTGGCTATGGAGGGAATGTGCCGACCTTCATAGTCTGAACGCGTCGCAAGGCTTGCCAAGAAAAACCCTATCGTCAGCACCTCCCCAGGCGGACGAACCCAGCGGCGACGGCGTCTCCCTCGCTTCCCACACCCGCGGAGCAGTTTCCCATTTACAACTGCTTCGCGGGATTTTTCCCGACCGAGTGAAAACCATGTCTGTACCCGTTGATTCCGGCATGCCCCAGGACTTGCGCGGCCAAGGTCTCGTGATTTCTGCAGTGGCAGTTACATTGCTGTTGGCCACGGCCGACTTGCTGTTCGCCTGCACCTATTGGTATTCAAAGTTTGGTGTGCCGCCCTCACGCATCGCGCAGAACATTGCCTCGGGTTTGCTGGGCAAGCAGGCGTTCGTGGGCGGTGGCAGCACGGCGGCGCTTGGCGTGTTGCTTCATTACGCCATGATGGCGGCGATGGTCGGCGTGTATTACGCGGCTTCCCGCAGGATCGTAGTGCTCACGCAGCAGCCATGGTTGTATGGCGTCCTTTACGGTGTGCTGCTCTTTATCTTGATGAATTTGATCGTTGTGCCGCTGTCGGCTGTGCCGAAAGCGCCGGTGGTGATGAGTTGGATCATCAGCAGTGTTGTAGTGCACGTGATCATCGGGCTGGTCATCGCGCTGAGCGCACGACGAGCCTAAGCGTAATCTACATGCCCGTCATTCCCGCTTTCGCGGGAATGACGATCACTATGTTCGAGAAATGGTTTCAGCGCGAAGCCTTCTGAAACGGCCGCTCGCGCAGCCACTTCGTGGCAATCCACTTCTCGCCTTTCTGCACCGGCAAGCCGGCGTGCAGCGATGCCGTATCACCGGTGTCATAAGCAAAATAGACGGCCGAACCAAGTAGTGCCGTCACCGTAACGCCAACTTCCGGAAAAGCCGTTCCACCGCCAGCTTCCGGCGTATTGAGATACATCACCAGGCTTGCAATACGTTGGCCACCCTTGGCAGTGATGGCGGCAAAGCCGGGCTGCTCCGGATTGAACCAGTCGTAATGCGGTTCGTATTGTTGGCCCGGCAGGTAATGCAACACCTGCAGACCTTCGCCATGATCGACGGGAATGTTGAGCATCGTGGCGATGCGTTGCTCGATGCGTTTGATCAATGAGGTTTCACCCATCGTGAAAAACATGCCCTCGCTGGTGCGGCGCGCATCGATCTGTTGCTTGCCGGCGCTGTCGACGGTCTTGGCGCGTTGTAGTCGCGGTGTGGCTTGCTCGATCAGTGCCGCGCATTCTTCGGCGGAAAGAAAATCGTTGAGTACTCGCAGCACGGGCGATTCCATGCTCAAGCCCACGTGGATGGCGCGGTTACCGACGATTACGCGTGGCGGCTCGGGATGCTGCGTGCGCCGGCCCTGGGTTTTCGGGGATTGCGTATGGGCATCCAATGCCGAGATCGGCACGTTCAGAACGGTGGCGACGATGCTGCGACTCTGTCGTGGGTCGTAGCCGTTTTCCTGCATCATCTTCAATACCGTGTCGACGCTATGGCCGTCACGTGTGGTGGTGAGGATCCAGTCGCGGAGTTCGGGGCGTATGGGGAGCTGCGATTTCATGCGGGCGATTTTAGTCGCTCTCCCGTCATCTCAGTACTAGTGCCACTTTTCGACACTTTGAGCGTGCCTAGTGTCTTTTGATATCAAGGCAAAGTCGCTGGGTCCCGGCCTTCGCCGGGACGACGCGCTGAGGCTTTTCGCAATTTCTTTGGAAAAGAGATTGCGCGGATTTATTTCAACCTATCCCACAAAAACTCATACGCCAACGCATGCATGTGCGCCGACTGCTTGTTGTCGGCGCCAGCACCATGGCCACCTTCCGTGTTCTCGTAGAACCATACGTCCCTGTAGCCAAGGCCCTGCATCTTCGCGGCCATCTTGCGCGCCTGTACCGGGCCGACGCGATCATCGCTGGTTGCCGTGTAGAACAGCACCGCAGGGTACGTCGTATCGGCCTTGACGTTCTGATAAGGCGAAAAGGTCTTGATGAATTCCCACTGCTTGGGATCGTCCGGATTGCCATACTCGGCGATCCATGAAGTGCCGGCGGAAAGATGTATGTAACGCTTCATGTCCAGCAGCGGCACTTCGCAGGCGATCGCGCCAAACAGATGCGGATACAGCGTGAGCATATTGCCCATCAGCAGCCCGCCATTGCTGCCGCCTTCGGCGCCCAGATGCTTGGGCGAAGTAACGCCACGCTTGATCAAGTCACTCGCTACCGCCGAGAAATCCTCATAAGCACGCAGGCGATTCGCCTGCAACGCAGCTTGATGCCAACGCGGACCGTATTCGCCGCCACCACGAATATTGGCGATGACATAAACGCCACCGCGCTCCAGCCATGCACGGCCGATGCTGCCGCTGTAGAACGGCTGCAGCGCTATTTCGAAACCGCCATAGCCATACAGCAGAGTGCGATGGCTGCCATCCAGCTTGAGGTTCTTCGGTGCAATTTCGAAGTACGGTACCTGCGTGCCGTCCTTGGAGGTAACGAAGTGCTGGCTTACTTCAAACCTGGATGCATCGAAGAACGCCGGGCTCTGCTTGATCAGCTCAGCCTTGCCTTCCCCTAATACGCCGCGGTCCAGTGACGAAGGCGAAAGGAAACCGGTCACGCTCAACCAATATTCGTCACTGTGATCGGGATCGGTATCGATCACGGATACGGTGCTGAACTTCGGCGCGCCGGGCATGTCCTCACGCGCCCAGTTGCCATCCTCCTTGGGTGTCAGCACATCGAGGCGGCTCTTCACGTCCTGCATGATGTCAAGGATGAGGTGATGCTGCGTCCACGCGTAACTCGACAGTGCGGTGTGTTCATCCGGCGCGAACAACGTGGTGAAGGTGCGCTTGCCGGCAATGAAGTCGTCGTACTTGATCGCAATCAGCGCACCCGAGGGATAGGTGGTGCCAGCCACCGTCCACGCGCTGCGCAGTTGCACCAGCAACCATTCGCGATGCGCATCCACGTTCGCCGCATCATCGGGCACGTCGAGATGAATCAGCTTGCCGTCCTTGAGCTGATACATGTCGCTGTGGAAGAAATCGTGAGCCACATTGACGAAATCGCGCTCGAAACCCGGCGTGCGGTCATGTGAGGCGCTGATCGCAAGATCGGCCATCTTGCCTTCGTATACCGTCGTGGCAGCGGTAAGCGGCGTACCGCGCGCCCACACTTTGGCCATGCGCGGATAGCTGGAGGTGGTCATCGAACCCGGCCCGAAATCGGTGCCGACGTAGATGTGGTTCTCGTCGATCCAACCGACCTGCGTTTTCGCCACCGGCAGCACGAAGCCGTCCTTCACGAACGACTTGCTTGGAATATCGAACTCGCGCACTTCTACGGCATCGCCGCCGTCCGGCGACAGATTCAACAGGCAGCGCTTGTAGTCGGGCTTCAGGCAGTCGCTGCCCTTGAATACCCAACGCTTGCCTTCGGTTTTGTTGAGCGCATCGATATCCAGCAGTACTTCCCATTTGGGTTCCGCCTTGCGGTATTCATCGAGCGTGGTGCGACGCCAGAGGCCGCGCGGATGCGCTTTGTCCTGCCAGAAGTTGTAGAGGTGGTCGCCGCGGCGCTCCACGTACGGAATGCGTGCATCGGAATCGAGCACTTCCAGAATGCGGTCGCGCGTATGCGCGAATTCGGGTTTGCTGGCGTAATGCTTTTCGGTGACGGCGTTCTGGGTGTTCACCCAATCCATCGGACGCGTGCCGTGAATGTCTTCCAGCCAGAGGTAAGGATCGTCGGCGTTTGCGGCCGCGCCGGGGGCCAAGGTGTCGTGGGCTTGGGTCATGCCGCCCATTATGACGGCCAGTGCCAGCGCCAGTTGTATGGGTGCCTTCATGCTTCCGTTCCCTGATAGAGGCGCAAGGCGAGTCCCCGCGCGGAACCCTCAGGATGCACGTTCACATGGAAAACACCAGTGGTGAAAGTCAGATGCGCGCGATTGTGCCCAAAGCGCTGTCTTGTCCGTAGATATCGGACGATGCCGTTTGAGATGCCCTGGTGAGCGGACGGGCATTCGCCCGCCCGAGCGCACGAGCCATGCGCTGTACCGCTTCGTCCAGTTCGGCTTCGTCGAGGTAGCTAAAGCCCAGGCGCAGATACGGCTGTTTGCGTTGATGGAAGTCGTAACGTTTTGCACCGAAGAACTGCACGCCTTCGCGTTCGCCCTCGGCGCTCCAGCGATCGATATCGATCGCATCGTCCACACGCGCCCATAATCCCATGCCGCCATCGGGAATACGAAACTGCACGGCGCTGCCGAGATGGTGCCGCAATGCCTCCGCGAGCGTATCGCGGCGCGCCGCGTAAGTACGTCGCATGCGGCGCATGTGACGCAGAAACTCACCATCTTCGAAGAGTTCGGCAACGGCGCATTCCATAGCCACGTCAGTGCGTGGATCGCTGGCTGCGCGCAAGCCGGCAAGATGACCAAACACGGCCGGTGGCGCGTGAATGAAGCCGGTGCTGATGCCCGGCGCAAGCAGGTTGGATAGCGAGCCGATGTAGATCACATTGGCGCGGCCTGGGCCTGCGGCGATGGGCAGAACAGGCTTGCTGGCGTAATGAAATTCGTGATCGTAGTCGTCTTCGATGATGGCGAATCGATGAGCTGAAGCTAGCGCGGCAAGTTGGTTGCGACGCGTGGCCGACATCACGCATGTGGTTGGAAACTGATGATGAGGTGTAAGGAATACGGCGCGAATGTGTTGATGTTTCAGCGCGTCTTCCAGTGCGCATATGTCTAAGCCTTCGTCGTCCACCGGCAAGGGCATCAATTGTGCGCCGGCCAATCGAAGCACGCTCCACGCCGGCGGATAGCCGAAGCTTTCCACCGCCACCACATCACCGGGTTTGAGTAGCATGCGCGCGACCAGATCGATGCCTTGTTCCAGGCTGCGCGTCACCATGAGGCAATCAGCGCTTGCGGGCAGCGCCCGCGCACTGCGCAGCATCTTTGCGAGTTCTTCGCGCAAGCGAGGATGGCCGCAAGGTTCCGCATAACCGATCAACGAGCGGCCGCGCTGCACGATCGCGCGACGAAATGCACGGGTGAGCGCTTCGGCTGGAAACAGCCGTGTATCCGGCAGGCCGTGCGCGATCATCAAAGTGCCGGGCGGCGCTACGTTCACCGCGGGAATAGCATGGATGGTCTCGGCGAGCGGAAAGGTCGGCTCGTCGTTCGTCGGCGGCGTAACGCGTGTTTCCGCAGGCAGTGCTGGCGCCACAAAGGTGCCGCCGCCGATGCGCGTTTGCACCAATCCTTCCGCAGCGAGCTCTTCGTAGCCGGCAACGACCGTATTGCGATTCAAATGAAGCTGTTCGGCCAGTTCGCGCGTACCGGGCAGCGGCTCGCCCGGTTTCAGTCGTCCGCTACGAATAGCGTCGGCAATCGCGTGCGCGAGCTGCAGAAAGATAGGCAGTTCGCGTTGCGGATCGAGCGCAATGGTCAGTCCCCAGTGGCGCATGGCCGGACTATAGCGCGGACCGGACTAGCAGGTATCACAAAAGTGGCGCTTTTGGTGGGGCGCATGAAAGACCACGCTAGACCCGTTCGTCCCCACGGCTGATTCCAGCCCCTACAACATGAAAAGGAGCAATCCCATGCGTCGGTCCACGAGCGTGATGGTGGCGGCTTGGTGCCTGATGACAGCGTCGGCGGTGATGGCCGGCAGCTATCAGGTTCGCAATCTCGGTTCGCTGGGCGGTACGTCCAGCGCAGGCATCAGTATCAATCCGTTTGGCTTGGTAAGCGGCTATTCCAATCTGCCGGGCGACCAGAGCATGCATGCGACGCTCTGGTTCAATGGCGCGGCGTTCGATCTGGGCACGTTGGGCGGCCCCAACAGCGGTATTACCTGGCCGGTGAAAAACGATTATGGCGTGCTGGTCGGCATCGCCGAAACGGCGCAGCTCGATCCACTCGGCGAAAACTGGAGTTGTTCGGCGTTCTTCCCGACAGCGACCGGCCACATCTGTCGCGGTTTCGTCTGGCGTTGGGGGCATATGCACGCGTTGCCAACGCTGGGTGGTAACAATGGTTTTGCAGCCGGCGCGAACAATCTTGGCCAGATCGTCGGTTGGGCGGAAAACACCGTGCATGATCCCACCTGCGATCCGGCGTCCAAACAAGTGCTGCAGTTCAAGCCGGTGATATGGGGGCCGGGTGATGACGACATTCAAGCTTTGCCGTTGATCGGCAACGATACGTCGGGTGCGGCGACGGCCGTCAACGATCGCGGTCAGATTGTCGGTATCTCAGGTTTGTGTGATCAGGCGGTCGGTCGTTACTCGGCGATCCATGCAGTGCTATGGCAAAACCATCACGCCACGGACCTGGGCAATCTCGGCGGAGCGGCGTGGAATACGCCGATGGCCATCAATGAGTTCGGCGTCGTGGTGGGTTTTGCGAACGTGCCGGGCGGTAGAACGCCAGGGAGTTTTCATGCACACGCTTTTGTGTGGACGGCTGCAAGTGGCATGCGCGATCTCGGCACATTGCCCGGCGATAACATCAGCGAAGCGCTGGGCGTCAATGATCTGGGTTTGATCGTAGGCGAATCATGCGGCGCCAACGGATGCCGTGCCGTGCTATGGCGACAGGATGGCAGCATCGTCGATCTCAATACGCAGATCGCACCCGGTTATACCGATCCATTGGTGTTTGCGAATGACATCAATGATGCGGGGGTGATCACCGGGCAATCGCTCAATGCATCGACCAACGTGAGTTCGACGTTCTTGGCGGTGCCGGATGGTTTCTGAGTCATGCAGCCTTCCCCTGCGAACAGGGGAGGGCGCTGTTCGTTGCAGCGATTACAGCAGTGGAATCAACAGCAATGCGACGATATTGATGATCTTGATCAACGGATTCACCGCCGGACCTGCAGTGTCCTTGTACGGATCGCCCACCGTATCGCCCGTTACGGCAGCCTTGTGCGCCTCCGAACCTTTGCCGCCGAAGTTGCCGTCTTCGATGTATTTCTTCGCGTTGTCCCACGCGCCGCCGCCGGTGGTCATCGAGATGGCCACGAACAAGCCGGTGACGATCGTGCCGATCAGCAAGCCGCCGAGTGCGACGGGGCCGAGCGCGAAACCGACGATGATCGGCACCAGCACCGGCAGCAGCGAGGGAATCAGCATTTCGTTGATCGCCGATTTGGTCAGCATGTCCACTGCGCGCGAGTAATCCGGCTTGGTAGTGCCTTCCATGATGCCGGCGATTTCGCGGAACTGGCGGCGTACTTCTTCCACCACTGCGCCTGCGGCACGCCCCACCGCTTCCATCGCCATCGCGCCGAAGAGATACGGGATCAGCCCGCCGATCAGCAGGCCCACGATCACGCGGTGATCGGAGAGGTCGAAGGTGAAAACCGTGCCGGGATGATCCAGTGACAAGCGATGTGTGTAGTCGGCAAACAGTACCAGCGCAGCCAGACCTGCCGAGCCGATTGCATAGCCCTTGGTAACCGCTTTGGTGGTATTGCCCACGGCATCGAGCGGATCGGTTACGCCGCGCACGTCCGAGGGCAGCTCGGCCATTTCGGCGATACCGCCGGCGTTGTCGGTGATCGGACCATAAGCATCGAGCGCAACCACCATGCCGGTCATCGACAACATGGCCGTAGCGGCGACGGCAATACCGTACAGCCCGGCCAAGGCATAGGCGCCCCAGATCGCTGCACACACGGCGAGCACCGGCAACGCCGTCGATTTCATTGACACGCCAATGCCCGCAATGATGTTGGTGGCATGGCCTGTCGTAGACGACTTCGCTACGTGTCGAACCGGCGCATACTCGGTAGCGGTGTAATACTCGGTGATGACCACGATCACGCCGGTAAGCACCAGGCCGATCAGTGCGCTGCCGTACAGACGCGTAACGCCCAGCGTGGCATCGGCCATCAGCGACTTGGTAATGGGCCAGAACGCGATGGCCGCGAGCACGGCGGACACCATCACGCCCATATACAGCGCGCTCATGATTTTCGCGCCAGCGCGTGCGCGTACGAAGAAGGTGCCGATGACCGAGGCGATGATCGATGCGCCGCCAAGCATCAGCGGATACAACACCGCGTTCACACCCGCCTGTTCACCGAGCACGCCGCCGAGCAGCATGCTGGCGATCAGCGTCACTGCATAGGTCTCGAACAGGTCGGCGGCCATGCCGGCGCAGTCGCCCACATTGTCACCCACGTTGTCGGCAATCACGGCGGGATTGCGCGGGTCATCTTCGGGAATGCCGGCTTCCACCTTTCCGACCAGGTCGGCACCGACATCCGCGCCCTTGGTAAAGATGCCGCCGCCGAGACGAGCGAAGATCGAGATCAGCGAAGAGCCGAACGCCAGCCCCACCATCGCATGCAAGGCATGGTCGTTGTCGTAGCCCATATGCGTGAGCACCGTGAAATAGCCGGCGACGCCTAGCAGGGCCAGGCCCACTACCAGCATGCCGGTGATCGCGCCGCCACGGAATGCCACATTGAGCGCGGAAGCAAGTCCATCGCGTGCCGCTTCGGCGGTACGCACGTTGGCCTGCACCGACACGTTCATGCCGATATAGCCGGTGGCACCGGACAACACCGCACCCAGTGCAAAACCAATGGCCGTGCCCCAATCCAGGGCGAAGCCGATCACGACCAGCAACACCACGCCCACAACCGCGATCGTGCGGTACTGGCGGTTGAGGTAGGCGCGCGCGCCTTCCTGGATAGCCGAGGCAATCTCCTGCATACGTGGATTGCCCGGCGATTTCGCCAGTATCCAGCGTACCGAAAATGCCCCGTACAAAATCGCCACGACCGCGCAAGCCAACGCGATCCACAAGCCATGCTGCTGCAGCATCGGTGCCTCCCCTCGAGTTGTGTCGCCGTCCAGGATGGAACGGTGCCGGCCGAGTATAGGCAGAGCTTGTGTGATGAATTGTTGTGCGTTGCCGCAGCCTTTGTTCCCTCTTCCCTTCGGGGAGAGGGCAGGAGGAGGGGCAATCTTGCGTGATGGATGGATCAGAGCTGCGCTTCGATTGAAGCTCGAGGCAAGCCGTGGCCCCTCACTCCAGCCCTCTCCCTGCAAGGGAGAGGGCGTGGTCGCGTTGTTGAGGATTAGCGCGCAAATTCAGCCAACTTCTTCGCTACCGCCACATTCTTCAACTGCACGTACTTCGGCAAACCCTCGCGCCCATACGGGGGCGGCAATTCGCCGCGGATCAATGGCGACAGATAACGCCGCGCGGCGGCCGTGATGCCGAAACCATCGCGCGTAAGGAAGCTCGCCGGCATCTTCTTCTCGTGATTGGCGATCTTCTCCAAGGATGCGGGTTCCAGCTTCCACCGATAGGGTGTGTCGGAGGTGCGCACGATCACCGGCATCACCGCATTCATGTTGGCCAGCGCGTAATCCACGGCAGCCTTGCCCACGGCATAGGCCTGATCGGCATCGGTCTTGGACGCCATGTGGCGTGCCGATCGCTGCAGATAATCGGGGAGCGCCCAGTGGTACTTGTAGCCAAGCTTCTCCTTCACCAGCGCGGCCAACACGGGCGCGACGCCGCCGAGCTGCGTGTGGCCAAACGCATCGCGCGTGCCGGCCTCGGCCAGGAATTGGCCTTCGGCATTCTTGATGCCCTCGGACGCAACCACGGTGCACCAGCCCACCCGCTCGACCGTGGCCTTTACTTTGTCGAGGAAGGCGGCTTCGTCAAACACGCGCTCGGGGAACAGGATGATGTGCGGCGGCGCATCCGGCCCTTCGCCGGCAAGCCCTGATGCAGCGGCGATCCAGCCCGCATGACGGCCCATCACTTCCAGAATGAACACCTTGGTGGAGGTATCGGCCATCGAGGCGACGTCCAGGCTCGCTTCCAATGTGGATACGGCGGTGTACTTCGCTACGGAGCCGAAACCCGGACAGCAATCGGTGACGGCCAGATCGTTGTCCACCGTCTTTGGGACGCCAATGCAGCGGATGTCGTAATCCATCGCTTTGCCGAGCTGGGAAATCTTCAATGCGGTATCGGCGGAATCGTTGCCGCCGTTGTAGAGAAACCAGCGAATGTCATGTGCCCGAAACACTTCGATAAGTCGCTCGTATTCGGCACGGTTGGCATCCAGGGATTTCAACTTGTAGCGGCAGGAACCGAAGGCGCCTCCCGGCGTGTGCCTGAGCGCGGCGATGGCGGCGGCGGATTCCTTCGTGGTGTCGATCAGCTCTTCACGCAACGCACCCAGGATGCCGTTATGTGCCGCATACACCGGAACGCGATGTGCGCGTGCCGTTTGGATCACGCCGGCGGCGGTGGCATTGATCACGGCCGTGACGCCGCCGGATTGGGCGTACAACAGGCGGCCGGTGGCGGGGCGGGCTTTCGACTTCATGAGGGCGCTCTCCATAAGATGTGTGACAAATCGACTTCAGTCACGGATCACATATTTATCAAGCAGTTGGCGTGAATTCGAGGCGTTCGTCGTTTGACGGCACCCCCCGCAGACGTTACCTTGATCGGCATTCACCTAAGGAATTCTCGGTAACTGCCGCAGTGTGCGGCAGAACGCGAGGATCTGTGGAGTTCTATGCGACTTGTCCTTCTTGGCGCGCCCGGCTCGGGCAAGGGTACCCAGGCAGCCCGACTGAAGGCCGATCTCGGTGTGCCGCACATCTCCACCGGCGACATGCTGCGCGCCGCGGTGAAAGCGGGGACGCCACTTGGCATGAAAGCCAAGGCCGTGATGGATGCCGGCCAGCTGGTGTCCGATGACATCCTGCTCGGCATGCTGGAAGAGCGACTCGCCGAACCCGATACGCGCCCAGGCTTCATTCTCGACGGCTACCCGCGCAACCTCGCACAGGCCGATGCACTCGATCACCTGCTCACCAAGATCGGCCAGCCGTTGGACGCCGTGGTGAAGTTGGAAGTGCAGAGCGAAGTAATCATCAAGCGCTGCGAAATCCGCTTTGCCGCCGAGCATCGCAAGGACGACGATCCGGTCGTCGTGCGCGACCGCCTGAAGGTTTACGCCGAACAGACGGCGCCGGTGGCTGATTTCTATGCGCGCCGCGGCAAGCTGCAGGTGGTGGATGGCGTGGGTGAACTGGATGAAGTCACCGCGCGCGTGAAGCGTGCGCTGGCCAACGAGACGGCGGCGGCGAACGGCTGATCGGCTTTTTTCCTTTGAGCTAACGGGCTGCAGTTCTCGCCGTGATGCATGCCCCTTCTCGACGTCATTCCCGCTTTCGCAGGAATGACGTCGAGGGCAAGACTGGGTCTTACGGCATCTCTGAAACCACCATCAAACCGCATGCGTCTGCACATCCTCGGTATCTGCGGCACCTTCATGGGCGGCGTCGCCGCTTTGGCGCGCGAACTTGGCGAAACGGTGGAAGGCTCTGACGCCAACGTCTATCCGCCGATGAGCACACAGCTTGAAGCGCTCGGCATCGAGTTGATGCAAGGCTATAAAGCGGACTATCTGCAACCGGCGCCTGACTTGGTCATCGTGGGCAATGCGATGACGCGCGGCAATCCGGCTGTCGAATACATGCTCGATCAACAGTTGCGTTATATCTCCGGCCCGCAATGGCTGGGCGAGCGTTTGCTGGTCGAGCGCGAAGTGCTGGCTGTGGCCGGTACGCACGGCAAAACCACAACCACCAGTCTGCTTGCGCATCTGCTCGATAGCGCGGGGTTCGCACCGGGTTTTCTGATCGGTGGCGTGCCCGGCAACTTCGGCATTTCCGCACGATTGGGGCAAGGCAAGCATTTCGTCATCGAAGCGGATGAATATGACAGCGCATTTTTCGACAAGCGCTCCAAGTTCGTGCATTACCGGCCGCGCATCGCCATCCTCAACAATCTCGAATACGATCACGCGGATATCTTTCCTGACGTCGCGGCGATCCAGCGCCAGTTCCATCATCTCGTGCGCACCGTGCCGGGTAACGGCAAGCTGATCGTCAACGCGCACGATGCATATCTTGCCGAAGTGCTGGCGATGGGCTGCTGGACGCCAGTGGAAACTTTCGGCATCAGCAAGGGCGATTGGCAGGCGACGTTGATCGCGCCGGACGGCTCGCGCTTCGCCGTGCACTACAAGGGTCAGGCACTCGGCGAGATCAACTGGCCGCTGCTAGGCGATCACAGCGTAATGAATGCATTGGCCGCGCTGGCGGCTGCGACCGCAGCGGGCGCTGATCCACGCACTTTGCTTTCGGCCTTTGCCACCTTCGAAAGCGTAAAGCGCCGCATGGAAGTGGTGGGCGAAGTGGATGGTGTGCGTGTCTACGACGATTTCGCCCACCATCCCACCGCCATCGCCACCACGCTGGCGGGGCTGCGCGCGAAAGTGGGCCGTGCACGCATTTTGGTCGCGCTGGAGCCTCGCTCGAATTCCATGCGCCTGGGCGCTCATGCCGAAGCGCTTGCGCCATCACTGAATGATGCGGACGCGGTGGTGTTCCTGCATCGTCCCGAATTGCCGTGGGATGCGCGGCGCGTAACGGATGCCTTGCAAGGACGCGCCAGTACCGCGCCCACCGTCGATGAATTGCTTGCTTCGCTGAAAGCTCAAACGCAAGCAGGCGACCACGTGATATTCATGTCCAACGGCGGCTTCGAGAACGCTCCTCGCCGCTTCGTCGAAGCGCTCCACTCATAGGTTGGGATTTTCACCCCCAACCAACGTTAGGCAATCGGCGCATCGAAGCGCGGCATGCGTGACACGTATTCCCGTTGCGCGGCAAACCACACGCCCACGCCAAAACCCAGCGCAACGAGTGCAAGCAATCCTCCGCCGATCGCATAGCCGGCTTTGCCCACCAACCAATAGCCGCCCCAATAGACGGCCATCGTGCCGAACACCATCACCAGATTGACGATGGTGCGTCCGGTCGCACCTTCCGGACCAATCAGATGCAGGGCAAGCGCGGCCAGGCTCGCCGCCAGCGACACCACGGCTGCCACGAACAGCATGTGCAGCGGGTCCGGCGCATGCACCAGCACGGCGCCGAACACGGTGTACGTCAGCGCCGTCAGCACGCTGATCGGTACCAGTACCAGCAATGCGTCGGAGATGATCTGCTGATATTCGGCACGCGTTTCCGGTGCAAGGGTGAGGTACAGATCGGCCATGTTCGGCCGCATGCGCACCATGCCGATATTCAACTGGGGAAAGCGGGAGATGCTGAGCATGATGGCGTACGCGCCAATCGCCACCGGCTGGAAATGCTGACGATGCATCAGCACGAAGAAGTAGAAGAAGACGATCACTGCGACCAGGGCGATACGCAATGCGATCGCTTCGGGATTGTCGTGCGGCAGCAGGAGTCTGCGCACCAGTAACATGCGTCGCTGCAGCGTAGGGTTGCGCTCATAGGCAGCCAGCGCGCGTTGAAGTGCGCGTTGCGATAGATAGTCATACGCCGCCGCGATCCGCTTGCCTAAAACACCCATTCGTCGCGGCTCGCCCGGTACGCCCGGTACATTGCGTGCCTGGGTGCGGCCAAAGCTGGTGCTTTCCAATGGCGAAGCGTCCGTTTCGCGGTCTTCGATCCGCAACAATGGTGCAATGCCGTAACGAAGCAACAAGGCCACGATTGCCAGCAGCAGCCATGGCGTGAGCGGTGAACGCAGCGCTTCTTTCGCGAAAGCCGAGACCATCGCAGGCATCCAACCCAGGACGATGAAGATCGGCCATAACAGCATGCCGCTTCGTGGGTTGCAGCCCATCGTGAGGCCCAGTGCGGCGACCACCAGCAGGCCACATGCGACCAGCGGCAAATGCGGCACGCCACCGATGGCGGCGATGATCAACGGCAACACGATCCATGAGGCAAAGTCGATGGCACCGTATTCCAGCAATCGACGACGGAAGCGCGGCATGAGAAAACTCTCCGGTACGCAGACGCCGCGTAAGTTGTAGCCCTGGCCGATATGCCACATCCAGGTCGCGACGCCATACAGCATGGCAGTAAGGAATAGGTCGTCTTCCTCGTCAAGCAACCCGTGCACCGCGAAATACAGCGCTCCTGCACGCAGCAGATTCGCCAGTACCAGCAGCAGCGGTGTACGTCTGAACAATTGCAGCCAGAGCTGCCAGGCGACGTTCATGCCAGCTCCACGAACAGATCTTCCAGCGTGGGCGTTTCGATATGCAGGCTGGCGTGCTCGCTCGCGGCCAGCGCATGCAAGCTTTCGACCATGGGATCTTCGACCAGCAACACGGCTTGCTCGCCTTGCACATTCGATTTCAGAGCCCCCGCAACGGCAGGAGCTTGCGTCCATCCCTCGGCACGCGAAAACACCACGCGTTTCATACGCTCGCGCAATTCGGCGAGGGGGCGCGTGAATTGAATGCGACCATCGCGCAGCAGCGCGATATCGGCATCGGCGCGCTCAAGGTCGGCGGTGATGTGGGTGGAGAAAATCACCGTCTTGCCCGGTGCACGCATCAGCGTCAACAGTTCGCTCATGAAAGCGCGGCGCGCTTGCGGGTCGAGGCTCGCGACCGGTTCGTCCAACACCAGTAGATCCGGATCAGGCGCGATGGCGCGTACGATCGCCAGCTTCTGGCGCTGGCCCTGCGACAGTTCGCCGATCTTTTGCTTGACGTCCAGTTCCCAGTTCGCCAGCAGGCGCTCGACCAAATCGTGGTTCCAGCGTGTATAAAACGCAGCGGTGAAATCAAGGTATGCGCGCACCTTCATCCATGGAAACAGATCGAAGGTCTGCGGGACGAAACCGATGCGATGCATGCGTTCGCCGCCGGGCTCCAGCATCGGTTCGCCGAACAGTTCGATATGGCCGCCATCGATCGGTGAAAGGCCGAGCAGGCAGCGCAGCAGGGTGGTCTTGCCCGCACCGTTGCGACCGAGCAGGCCCACCACACGTCCGCTGGGTACGCTCCAGTCCAATGCTTTGAGCACCTGGCGTTTTTTGAAGGATTTCTCCAGGCCGTGAACCCGCAGCGCCGGCTGTGTATGCGGCAGCGACGCCTGCGGCAGGGCAGGGGACATGGGGCTGGCCCATTGAGTGGCAGGCATCTGGATAGGCTTTCTTCAAGGATTCCACGCACTCTGCCTTGTGCGATATGCAACGTCTAGTAGGAGAACCTGCCCCATACCTCTGCGCAGCTCGCCTTGCGCCTGAGCGACCGTCAGAGGCAAAGCGAACCACGCGGAAGCATGAGCAGGCTCTAAGATTGGCCCCATGGCGGCCCAATCACCTTTCCTCGAAGTGCCTCTGTTTCCCCTGGGTACCGTGCTCTACCCGGGCGGCCAATTGCAGTTGCGCATTTTCGAACCGCGCTATTTGGAGCTGGTGCGCGAATGCACGCGCAACGGCACAGCGTTTGGCGTTTGCCTCATTCTGGAAGGCACGGAAGTGGGCGCACCCGCGTTGCCCGCTGCGATTGGCACGCTGGCACACATTACCGATTTCAGTCATCGCGAAGATGGTCTGCTCGGCATTGCAGCCGAAGGCGGCAGTCGCTTTCGTGTAGTGGGCGCGCGTGCTCGTTCGGACGGGTTGTTGCGCGCTGACGTGCAATTGTGGCCGGATGAAACACCGCAGCAGGTGCCAGTGGAATTCGCCTTGCTGCAGACCATTCTTGAGCGTTTGATTGAAACGATGGGTCCTCACTGGCGCCACGCACCGCGTTCTTCCTATGACGATGCTGGCTGGCTGGGTTTCCGTTTGGCGGAATTGTTGCCGCTGGCGCGCGAGGAACAACAACAGCTGCTTGAAATGACCAATCCATTGCAGCGCCTGACCACGTTGCGCGATATCCTGCCGCGCTTTCAGAAAGCCTGAGAGGCATCATGAACAACAACCTGGCTGGAAAAACACTGTTTATTACCGGTGCGTCGCGCGGTATCGGTTTGGCGATTGCACTGCGCGCTGCACGCGATGGCGCCAACATCGTGATCGCTGCAAAGAGCGGCGTGCCCAATCCCAAGTTGCCCGGCACCATTCATTCCGCTGCGGCTGAAGTCGAAGCAGCCGGTGGCAAAGCGCTCGCGCTGAAGGTGGACATTCGGGAGGAAGAAGAAGTCCACGCCGCTGTCGCGCAGGCAGTGGAGCGCTTCGGCGGTATCGACATCGTGGTGAACAATGCCAGCGCGATCTGGCTTGCAGGCACTGAAGGCACGCCGATGAAACGCTTCGACCTGATGCATCAGGTGAATACGCGCGGCACCTTCATGGTGACGCAGGCGTGTCTGCCGCATCTGAAAAAGGCGAGCAATCCGCATGTGCTGATGCTGGCGCCGCCGCCGAATCTGGATCCGAAATGGTTCGCGCCGCACACGGCTTATACCATTGCCAAATACGGTATGAGTCTGTGCGTACTCGGGATGAGCGCTGAACTCGCACCGCTTGGCATTGCCGTGAACGCATTATGGCCGCGTACAGTCATTGCCACGGCAGCTATTTCGATGATCGATGGGGTGAGGCCGGAGCAATGTCGTCGGCCGGAGATCGTTGCGGATGCAGCTTACGCGCTGCTGACGCAATCGGCACGACAATGCACGGGACGCTTTGCGATCGACGAAGATGTGTTGCGCGCAGCAGGGATACGCGATTTCGACAGTTATGCGTATAAAGTCGGCGCGCCGTTGTTGCCCGATCTGTTTCTGAATTAACAAGTGGTCCAGAAGTTGCAGGGGCGGCTGTCATCAGGACGCCGCCTTCGACGCGTACGATGACTCCCGCGCCATTCCCTCTATGGAATGGCTGTTTTGCTGTGTTTAAAAAGTGACCACCTTTTAAGAATCGGGTGTATATTTCGTGAACCTGCACCTCATATCGGGTGCATGCTGGCCGCACGCGGGGGCGGAGACCTGTTACCGGACGTAGCAGCGACTGCGGGCCAGTTATCCTGGAGGGAGGCGTTGCGATGATGAGTGACACGTCGATCCGCTGTGTGGTGTGGTTCGGGGAGCCGACGAGCATCGAAAGAACACGTTTGGCGCAGGCAGGTTGGCATACGCGTGTGGCGGATGTGGGAGCGCCGGCTGGTGGCGTCGGCATCCGGCGCGGCGATACCGTAGTTGCGATGGCCGATGTGCGCAAGGCTGACGTCGAGGCCTTGCACAGCATGGCCAAACTCATGGCCGATCATCCGCGCATTCCCTGGCTTGCGTTGTTGTCGACGGATACATCCGTGCAGAGACCTGAAGTGGAGCGCGTGCTTCGCGCCAGCATCGATTTCTTCACCGCGCCGATCGACATGCACCGTCTAACCGAAACGCTGGGCAAGCTGGCCGGCGATGTACTTGCGCCAGTGGCTGCTCATGCCGACGTGCCAGGCATCACTGGCAACAGTCCGGCGATGATGGCCGTGGTGGCGAGCCTGCGCAAATATGCGCCGGTGGAGTTACCGGTGCTGATCACCGGCGAAACCGGCACGGGCAAGGAAGTGGCGGCGCGTGCTTTGCATAAGTTGTCGCAGCGACGGGACCATCCTTTTGCCGCGATCAATTGCGGCGCTTTGCCGGCCAATCTCGTGCAATCTGAACTGTTCGGCCACGAGCGGGGCGCCTTTACCGGCGCGAATGCGCGCCGCATCGGTCATTTCGAAGCAGCGGCGGGCGGAACGGTGTTTTTGGACGAAGTGGGCGATCTGCCGCCGGATGCGCAAATCAGCCTGTTGCGGTTGCTGCAGGAAGGTACATTGGAGCGCGTCGGCTCCACGCAGTCGATCAAGCTTGATGTGCGCGTGTTGGCCGCTACGCATGTGGATCTGGAAAAAGCGGTAGCGCAAGGTCGCTTCCGAGAAGATCTGTACTATCGCCTTAATGTTCTGCGGTTACGCATGCCGGCTTTGCGCGAGCGCGCCGACGATGTGTTGCAACTTGCGCAGATTTTTCTGGACGGCTTCCGTAAGCAACACGATAGTCACGCGCACACGTTCAGTGCGCTGGCACGTAAAGCGCTGCGTGATTTTTCCTGGCCAGGCAATGTGCGCGAATTGCTCAATCGCGTACAACGTGCGGCAGTGGTGGCAGAAGGCGTGCAGATCACCGTCAGTGATCTGGACCTGGAAGGCGTGGTGGCGCCGCGGGCGGGACATTCCAGCCTGGGCGTGATGCGCACCTCAGCCGAGCGCGATGCAGTCATGGCTTGCTTGCGCGAGACACGGTTCAACATCAGCGAGTGCGCGCGGCGATTGAAGGTGTCGCGCGTGACGATCTATCGCTTGTGCAAGAAGCATCAGTTGGTGCTGGAAGATCAGAGCTGATCAGCGCGACTTAGTCTTACCCACGGCTGTCATACTCGCGAAAGCGGGAATGACGGCCGTGAGCTATATAAGGCGCAGTCGAACGTCAGAACATGTATGGCACCTTGAACGTCAAGGTGAAGTTCGGCGCATCCGGTGTCATGCCCATGCCGAGCACCGTCACGAACGTAGTGTGCGGATTGAGCGCGTAGGTGAAGCCAAAATTCAACGTTGCCGCATTTGCCTGGCTGCCGATGATCTTGGTCCACGGTCCGCCACTCTGGCGCAGCGAATCCTTGCCGTTGATGCGATCGCTGAAGGACATGCTCAAGCTGCTGCGTTCGTTGAACGCAAATGCCAAGCCTGCACCGAAATAGAACACGTCGGCGAGGCGCACGCTGCCTGGTGTACTGATCTGCGGATCGGTGTCGATATCCTTGAAGCTGCGTTCGAAGGAGTGGATGTAGCCGACGTTGCCGAACACGATGGCCGGGTCCATTGTCTTCACAAACGATGAGCCGAGGGTGGCTTGCCACAAGCCGTTGCCGGTGGGTTGCCGCGTGGGTATGGCGAACTGTTCGTACTGCGAGCTGGCGACATTCACCCATTTGATGCCGTAGGGCGCCCGACCGGTTGGCGAAGTAACGCCCAATGTCAGCACGGTATCGGGCCGGCCAGGCGCTTCAGTCAGGATCTTGTAGTTGACGGAGAAATTGATATCGCCCAAGCCTTTGCCAGTCGATGCGTGTTCGTCAATCGCTGCGGCTGATCCGCCCGCGCCGCCTTGCTGGTAATCGGTGTTGCGCCCGACGTAGGGAATGTCGATATTCGCGCTCAGTCGTGGCGTGATCGCATAGCGTCCGATCATGTCGTAGGTGAGCGAATTGGAATTCACCCGGTCGAGCGCGATGTTGCCGAGGAAGATGGAGTTCAGCGCCAGAAAGCCATTGAGTGTGAGTTCGGCGCGATCGTAATGGTTGTAGGTGAGGTCGTTCTCGAACGTGAATTTGCGATTGAACACGGCGTTCTGCTGCTGTTCCAACACGTCCTGCACGCTGCGTGTCTGCGCAGATGTGCTGGCTTGTGCACTTTGTGTGGTGGATGCGGCTTGCGAGCTTTCCACTGCGTTGGCGTTCGCGGTGCTCGCAGCGCCGGAGGTGGCTTCGGTGCTGGCGACTTCCGCCGGGATCGGATTTGCCGTGGTCTTGCCGATCAGGTGTGCTTGCAGTGCCTGTACTTGCATGTCCAGCGCGCGCAGCTTGCGTACTTCCTGCGCGTAATTCACCTTCAGCATCTGCAATTGGCGAATGAGCTCCTGCACGTCCGCCTTGTCCTGGGCGGTGGCAGCCGGTGCCTGCTGCGCGAATGCGCCGAGGCTCGGAAAAAAGCCAACAAAGCCGCATGCCACAACGGTGGCCAAGATTGTCTTGCGCATGGCGATACTCCCCCTGCAAGTGGTGAGCGTGTTGGGCTAAGACACGCTCAGCGATTTGAGTGATTGAGATTGAGTGACTGCGCCAGGTTATGGGCAAGTTGCGAGGTGGTCGTGCCCATGGATTGCGTCACCATGCTCACGATCATCTGGTTGGTCACGATCTGGTTGTCGGCGGTCAACGCAATGGTCTGGCCGATAGTTCCCTGGCGAACCCATTGCGCTACCGAACCTTGACCGGCAATGGACAGGCCAACCTGCGCGCTGTCATTCGAATAGGTGGATGAAGCCGACGCATCGCCGGCGCTTGCGACGCGGCCGTCAGCGGTAGCGGTTCCGGTCGTTGTGGTCGAAGCGAGCGTATTCGTGCTCCCATCACTCGACGACGTACTGCCCTGCGTCGTTGTGGACGCACCGACATTCACCATCGGCCCAACGGCGGCGATGCCCGCTGTTCCCGTGGTTGATGCGCCCAATTGCGCTGGCGCCAAGTTGAGCGTGCCGGAAGCGGGTGCGTTGCCGTTGTTCTGGATGCTTAAGCTGGTGACATTGCCGACGGCATTGTGATCACCGGCAATCTGTACGCCTTGCACGAGTCCGCCGACGTTGGCCAGGCCGCCGCTCTGCACGCTGCGACTGACATTGGATGCCGTGGATGTTGCCGGCGCATTGTTGAGGGTGGTGATGGTGACAGTCGGAACGAAGGTCACCTGTGGTTGGTTCGGGTTCTTGCTGAAGTTCAATCCCAGCGTCATCGCGCTCTGCAAGGTTTGCCCGTTGTTGGTTTGCCAGGAAGAGATCATCTCCACGCCGAACCACAACACCGTATTGTCGCCGGCAACGTAACGGCCGCGCATATCGGCAAGTTCCGGATCGGCCACTTCGTGGATGCCGGATCCGACACGGTGGTCGCTGGTGTCACTGGCCAGCGTGGTGCCACAGCGGCAGGCAAGGCTCAAGGCCAGTGCGGTGAAAAGGAGTGAACGCTTATCCATGGCAAAGCCCTCAGAACAAGTCGGCGTGGGTGAAGCCGAAATCAAGTAATTCCGCGTCGGTAATGGCGCCACCTTGGCGGGCGAACAGATTGCGTGCGCTGGGTTTGCTTACCGGCTGCAGCAATACCGTGTGGCGATCGAAATCACTGCCGATCACCACGAACAAAACATGCGAAGGCCACGCTTTCATGAAGTCGTCCAGCTTCATGGTGCGGTTGCCGAGAATGGAATCGGCCAGCTCAACCTGGTCGTCGTGTACTTGCTTGAGCACTACGAAATGGCGAAAGCCACGTATGTCCATCAGCACGATGGCAGGTACGCGCAGTGTGCGCAGCCGCGGGATGTCGACGCGGTAGCCGCGGCCGCGCATGCCCAGCGCTTCAATGTAGTGCTTGATGTCGAGCATGGAGAATCCGCGCTGCTTCACCTGCGTGGCGTCGGACAGCCCCAGCATGCCGTCGATGATCGTGTTCTCATCGACATCCAAATGATATCCGTAGCGAAGAATCGTCGCGAGCGCCGCAGCGCCGCAGCTGTAATCGGTGTGCTGACGCACGAGATTCGCAAAGCGCAACTCCTGCATGCTTTCCACCTGCGCGTTGTACTGAGCGCCGTTGGGCAGCACGCCGGCGAAGCTTACGTCGCCGGCACGCGCGCATGAGCACGCGGCGGTCAACGCCAGCGAAATCAGCAGCGTGAAAAACATAAATCGCATGTCCCCGCTCTCCATGTCCTTGCGAAGGGAAGGCCCCCGACCCGCAGGGGACGGGCCGGGGGCTTCCACATGGTGCCCGGCGGCATGTCGCCGGGTTACCGCCCTCATCGCCGTCTTGCGACGGCACATTCCTTTCTCTACGCCATTACGGGTTGGAGACACCCATGGCGAGGCTGTTGCTCTGCATGTTGCCCGTACCGGCGGCCTGGTTGATGCCGATGTTGCCGCTGGCATTGGCGATCACCGAGCCCGACAGCGTGGTCGTGTTGGTGGTCGGCTGCAGGTAATAGGCGCAGTTCAGTCCACCAGGTTCGTTGTCCACGCCATTGCCGGACCATTCCTGTTCCAGCGTCGAGGTCGCCACGGCATAGCTGACGTTCTGGGCACTGGCGGCAGCGAGCTGGTTGAGCTGCTCGTTGTTGTCGCCGGAAGCCTGGTTCACGCCCAGGTTGCCAGACACGTTGCTGAAAGCACTGCCGCTGATGCTGGCGCTGTTGGTGGTGCCATAGTTGTACGTGACGTTGCCCATGCCCGATTGCACGGCGAAGGTTTCGGCATCGGCCATGCTGCCTGCTTGCGCGTGGGGATCGCCACCGCCGCAACCGCCTTTGTTTTCGCAGTTGAAGGTGAAGCCGGCGTCCGCACTGCCCGAGGATCCCGCGGAAGCGACCGCAGCCTGGTTGCCTTGCGCGTTGTAATCGCCGGAAGCCTGGTTCACGCCGACGTTGCCCGATGCGCCGGATCCGACGCTGTCGGTAATGGTGGAGCTGTTCGCGACTTGGCCATTGTTGATCACTTCATTGCCCATGGATGCCTGGGCGGCGCTCGACAAGGCGAGCGCGGCGGCGTCGATCTTGATGGAGCCGTCGAGGTCGATATAGCCGTCAAGATCAATGCTGGAGTCGAGCGATACGTTCTTGGTGATCGACACGCTCTGGGCGTTTGCCTGCGCGGTGCCGAACACGCTCAACACGGTCAGTGCGATCAAAGTCCTTCTCAGATTGGCTTTCATGATGTCCTCTCTCTAAATGACGGATATTGCAAGTTGTCAATGCGAGGAAGCCGGAACGGACATCAGCAATAAATTGTCCGATGCGTTGCCGGATCCCGCGACCTGGTTGAGTTGCATCACACCGTTGAACCCTTCCATTGCCGACGGATCGACAGCCACGTTCCGTGTGCCGCCAGCCTGTGCATGTGAGTTCGACGATGGTTGCCCCCCTGCCGACGCAGAGACAGTGGCCGACAGGGTGCCGTCCGTCGCCTCGCGTATGCCTTGGCTGGCCAGTTGCCCGACAACCCCGTTGAGTTGGGTGTTGCCGTTGCCACTGGCCTGATTGATCGATGCGATGCCGCGTCCGTTGTCATAGGCGTTGCCGCCGATGCTGGCGCTGGCTTGGAGCGATGCATCCACTGCGGCATCGCTGTAGGTGTGTTGCCGCGCCAGGAGCAGAGCCTGTGTATGGCTGCCCAGCGCGAACGCGTGCAGGTTTGCTTGCTGATTGGCATCACCGTCGGCGGTGTTTGCGGAGCTGATGCCTTGTGTCCCATGCGCTACGTTTCCACTGATGGTGTTGGAATCCAGATAGCTGAGCATTCCGGTGTAGCTGTCGCCGCTCGCTGTCTGTGCGAAGACGGAGGTGGGAACCATCACTGCAAACAAGAGACCCGCCGCACACCACGCTATGTAAATGGACGTCCGTTTCATGGCGTTCTCCTTAGTGGCCTGCGCCCAATACCGGAATCTGCGAGACCGCGTTGGTCACTTGGTCGCTGATGTTGCGCGTGCCTTCCACCACAGCGCCGCCGCCAGCGGGTGCGCTCAAAGAATTGCTTACCCCGTTGCCGCTTACAGCGCCGGCACTGTTGCCGCCGAGGTTCGTGCCGAGCGCTGTCTTGATCGAGCGTTGGATGCTGTTCTGGCCCAGTAGGCCCGCGGCGTGTGGGCCAGCGCTGAGGCCTGCGATTTCCGCATCGGTCATCTCGCCCGGACTGTTGCTGCCGCTGATCGCGTCTGTGAGTTGAGGATTGGGTGATGCATTCACCATGAGCGCCATGCCCGGTGCAGTAGGCGACCGGTCGGCAGGGCGCGTGGCCACGTTACGCATCACCACGATGTCGCCAGGCTTGGCTTTCTGCGCCACGTGAGCACCATCGGCGGTGGCGAGCACGGGGGTCAACGCCATCACCCAGGCGCCGGCAATGGCAACAAGGATGTGTGCATGCCCCTTCGGTTGATGCTGACGCGTGGCGTCCATGGGTGAGTCTCCCTCCAATGTCCCCTCTGTTGGGACAAGGGCAATTGCCGTGCCATCGATAAAAAGTCTTTTAAAATGAAGGCCTAGGGCGATAGACAGGCGATTTGCCCGCTGGCGCGACTGTGCAGCGGGCGTTACAGCGCCTTCGCGGTTTGCATGGCGACGGATGGCGTTGCAATGCGCTTTTCCGCTGGTGTTACATCTCTGATACACATCGCATCGCGGTATACAACGCTGCCGTATGTTGGCAGGGGCGTGCTTGCTGGCTAGGATGGGGGTTCCCCTTTTTGCGTTCTTTCCGCATGGCATGGCTGCGGCCACGCGTGGAATCACGCACGTATCCAACACAGGAGTCTTCGGTGTCGTCTCTGGTCGATCTCGGCAAGCGCTATTGGTTACCCGTTTACAAGCCGCGCGAGCTGGTGCTCGATCGAGGAAAAGGCGCGCGTGTGTGGGATACCGAACAACGCGACTACATTGATTTTGGTGCGGGCATCGCCGTGAATGCGCTGGGACATCAGGATCCGGATCTGCTTGATGCGTTGACCACCCAAGCGCACAAGCTGTGGCATAGCAGCAACGTGTTCTACACCGAGCCGCCGCTGCATCTGGCGCAGGAACTGGTGGACGCTTCCGGTTTTGCCGAGCGCGTGTTCCTGTGCAATTCCGGCGCGGAAGCGAACGAAGCGGCCATCAAGCTGGTGCGCAAATGGGCAGCATCGCAGGGCAGGCCGCCGGAGCGGCGAGTGATCATCACATTCCGTGGTTCGTTCCACGGGCGCACGCTGGCGACGGTCACCGCCACTGCGCAACCGAAATATCAGGAAGGCTACGAGCCGCTGCCAGGCGGTTTCCGTTATCTCGATTTCAACGATGTCGCCGCATTGGAGGCAGCCTTCGCTGCGGGCGATATCGCTGCCGTGATGCTCGAGCCCGTGCAGGGCGAAGGCGGCGTGTTGCCGGCTGCGCCTGGTTTTCTCAAGCGTGTGCGTGAGCTGTGTGACGCGCACGATGCATTGCTGGTGCTGGACGAGATTCAATGCGGCATGGGTCGCACCGGTACGCTCTTCGCACACGTGCAGGATGGCGTGACGCCGGACATCGTGACACTCGCCAAGGCGCTGGGTTGCGGCTTCCCCATTGGTGCGATGCTGGCCGGTACGAAAGTGGCGCAAGTGATGCAGTTCGGTGCGCATGGCACGACGTTTGGCGGTAACCCGATGGCTGCGGCGGTTGCACGTGTGGCTTTACGCAAATTGTCGTCGGCAGAATTGCTGGCTAATGTGCAGCGCCAATCCGCGGCATTGCGCGAAACACTCATGTCGATCGGCACGGAGCTTGGCGTATTTTCCGAGGTGCGCGGACGCGGACTGATGCTCGGCGCCGTGTTGGCCGAAGGCTATCGTGGCAAGGCCGGCAATGTGCTTGATATGGCAGCGGCGCATGGCTTGCTGGTGCTTCAGGCGGGCCCGGACGTGTTGCGCTTTGTGCCGCCACTGAACATCTCCGACGATGATTTGTCGGAAGGCCTGACTCGCTTGCGCAGTGCGTTGCGCGTATTCGTCGGGCAGGCATGACCTTTACGATTCAGGAGCTTCATCATGAAATTCCTACACAGCATGGTCCGGGTGCGCGACCTTGATGCATCGCTTCGTTTCTATTGCGAAGGGCTGGGTTTGAAAGAAACGCGCCGCATGGATGTGCCGCAAGGCAAGTTCACGCTGGTATATCTCGCTGCGCCGGAAAATCCGGAGGCGGAGGTCGAGCTCACCCACAATTGGGGCTCGGAAGAGGACTATGGTTCCGCGCGCAACTTCGGCCATCTTGCTTTCCAGGTGAAGGACATCTATGCCGTTTGCGAGCATCTGCAATCGATGGGCTACACCATCAGCCGTCCGCCGCGCGACGGGCATATGGCGTTTGTACGTTCGCCGGACTTGATTTCCGTCGAGCTTTTGCAGGACGGTCATCTGCCGCCGCGCGAACCGTGGGCGTCGATGCCGAACGTGGGTAGTTGGTGAATCGAGGCAGGGGACGGAAAGTGCTGGCTTTCCGTTCCTATTTTTCAGGGACATGCAATTCCGTGCCGCACAGCCGGCAATAGTCCGCATCGCTTTCGTGATCACCTTGGCCGCAATGCGTGCACGATACGTGCTTACGTTTCGCACGCATGCCGGCGGCCAGTTCTGCGGTGAAAATGCCGGTGGGTACGGCGATGATGCTGTAGCCGATCAGGATGATCAGGGATGTGACCAGCTTGCCTAGCGCAGTCTTCGGCGTGATGTCGCCAAAGCCCACCGTCGTCATGGTGACAATGGCCCAGTACATCGAGGTGGGGATCGATGTGAAACCGTCTTCCGGACCTTCGATCAAATACATCAATGCGCCGAAGATCAGCACCAGGGTGAGAATGACGCTGAAAAACACCAAGACCTTGCGCCGCGCACGCACCAGCGTGTACCACAGTAAGTCCGCTTCGCCCACGTAACGCGTGAGTTTGAGAATGCGGAAGATGCGCAGAATACGCAGCGCACGCACGACTAGAAGATATTGGCTACCGACTGCGATCAGACTGATCCAGGTAGGCAGCACGGCAAGCAAATCGACCGCGCCGAAGAAGCTGCGTACGTAACGCCACGGGCGATCGACTACCAAGATGCGCATCACGTATTCCAACGTGAAGGCGAGCGTAAAAGCCCACTCCAGTGCGTAGAAGATGGCGCCGTACTTGGTGTGTGCCGAGGCGACGGTATCGAACACCGCGACTGCGATGCTGCCCAGAATGGCGACGATCAGCAGTACGTCGAAGCGACGTCCCGCTGCGTCTTCATGTCCGAAGATGATGTGAAACCAGCGCGCCCGCCATGTACTGCCCGGCGCGGGGCCGAGCTTATTGTCGAAAGGTGAGCGCGCACGCATGCGGATCAGCCAGCTCGTGCCTGACGCATCGCTGCGCGTGCGGCGTCCAGCGTTGCGGCAATGTCATCATCGCTGTGTGCGGATGAGAGAAAGCCTGCTTCAAAAGCGCTAGGCGCCAGGAACACACCGCGCTCGAGCATGCCCTGGAAGAATCGATTGAACATGGCCGTGTCCGCCGCCGTGGCCTGCGCGTAGCTGCTTACCCTTTCATGTGTGAAGAACAGACCGAACATGCCGCCCACCCGGTTCGTGCTGAAAGGAATGCCTTCACCATCGGCCACGGCCTGCAAACCATCCGTAAGCAGGCGCGTGCGTGCAGCCAGTGTTTCGTAGAAACCAGGCGCCTGGATCAGTTCCAACATGGCTAGGCCAGCGGCCATGGCGACCGGGTTGCCGCTCAGGGTGCCGGCTTGGTAGATCGGGCCGGCCGGTGCAATCCGCTCCATCAGTTCGCGGCGTCCGCCATAGGCGCCTACCGGCATGCCGCCGCCGATAATTTTACCGAATGTGCTGAGATCGGGCTTTACGCCGTAGTACGTCTGCGCGCCGCCCAGTGCAACGCGAAAACCGGTCATTACTTCGTCGAAGATCAGCAGCGCGCCATGCTGCGTGCACAGTTTCCGCAAGGCTTGCAGATAGCCCTCCTGCGGCGGAATGCAATTCATGTTGCCGGCGACGGGTTCGATGATGAGCCCAGCGATCTCGCTGCCGTGCTCAGCAAACAATGCTTGCGCGGCGGCGAGGTCGTTGTAGGGCAATGTGAGGGTGAGATCGGCGTTTGCCGCGGGTACGCCGGGCGAGGTCGGTACACCGAAGGTCAGCGCGCCGGAGCCGGCTTTCACCAGGAAGCTGTCGCCATGACCGTGGTAGCAGCCTTCGAATTTCACGATCTTGCTGCGACCGGTGGCGCCGCGCGCCAGACGAATGGCCGACATCGTGGCTTCCGTGCCGGAATTCACCATGCGCACCATTTCAACCGACGGCACCAGGCGCGTGATGGCCTCCGCCATCACCACTTCGGCCGGACACGGCGTGCCGAAAGACAAACCATCGCGCACCGCGAGCTCCACTGCCTCACGCACCTTGGGATGGTTGTGCCCCACGATCATGGGGCCCCAGGAGCCGACGTAATCGATATAGCGTTTGCCTTCCACATCCCACAGATAAGCGCCCTCGGCCCGCGCTGTGAAAAAAGGTTCGCCGCCGACGGATTTGAAGGCGCGCACAGGCGAGTTCACGCCGCCGGGCAACAACTTCAGTGCACGCTGGAACAATTCATGGTTGGTCATGGGCAATCACTCGACGCTTGATTCAACAGGGAAGGGCGCGCGGCAACATCGTTGCGGCTGGCCTGGGGGAATGCGCCATTGTCCCGGCGATGACTAACGTCCGCCAGCCGTGGCGGCTGGGCGTGACGCTTTGTCATCACCTCGGCACGGGGACCGGTGCGGCCGCTTTCGCATCGACAGAGGAGTTGAGAGAATGTGCTATTCACTTCGATCCAGCGAGTCTTTATGAGCCAAGCTTCTACCGACATCACCCTGCGCAAATGGATGTGCGTGGTTTGTGGCTTTATCTATGACGAGGCCGCAGGGCTGCCGGAAGAGGGCATTGAGCCCGGTACGCGTTGGGAGGACGTGCCAGACACGTGGACGTGCCCGGACTGCGGGGCGACCAAGAGCGACTTCGAAATGGTCGAAATCGACTGATCCGCCGCGCGCTGCCTGCAAATCGCCCGATTTCGCCAGCGCGCCGGCTTTTTCCCCTGTTGGAATGCTCCTCGTGCGAAACCCCATCCCCGAGGAACGGCCATGCAGCAATTCATCCCCTTCGAAGACGACTGGGACGCGCTGGAAAAGATGCGTCCCGAGGCATTGATTCCCTATCGCGTAGGTCTGGTGCCGATACATGAAGTCGAGCAGCTTCGTCCGAATGCGCCTACCGAAGCGTCCGCCTGCGTGCCGGTAAAGCCGAACTGATTTCCGCGGGGCGAGAATCTCTTTCTCCAGGTTCCTGTGGCTCTGCCCAGTGATGGTCGGGGTCGTTCCCTGTCAGGCCGACTGCCTGCGAAAAAACTCGCTGAACGCGCTTTTGCCCCTTCACAGAACTGTCAGCGAGAGCTATGATCTCACCCCCTCCGACGAGATAGCCCTTCCCGGAGGTTCCCTGAAAAATCTTCGTCAACGTTTTCGAAATTAGGTGTTGACGGAAGTTAAAAGGGATGTATATTAAGCGGCTCACCCGGGACGAAATGCTTCGGGGCGATCTTCAAAAGAAGGTTGCAAGTGATTGATCTTTGACAGTGTGCGCAGGTGACTTGTGTGG